>RCUQ01000118.1_pt1 | contig 71699 bp, 57 predicted proteins | sample 2166351 | NCBI WGS metagenome assembly RCUQ01 (sample SAMN09932597, study PRJNA488358) | compost metagenome | feature: garden; material: soil; isolation source: compost soil in acetonitrile-enriched culture | place: Germany: Experimental Botanical Garden Goettingen | collected 2016-01-27
GTGGACATCATGAACTTACAACGTGTTTCTAACATCAAAGGTGCAGATGAGACCGTGAATGGCTTAGTTGAAGTCACTTTAGAAAATGGGGCGAAGCTTGAATCTAAAACGGTAATCCTTTCAACAGGTGCACGTTGGAGAGAAATGAATGTGCCGGGCGAAGCAGAATACCGTACCCGCGGTGTTGCCTACTGCCCACACTGTGATGGTCCACTGTTTAAAGGCAAACGTGTAGCAGTGATTGGTGGAGGTAACTCAGGTGTCGAAGCTGCGATTGATCTTGCTGGGATTGTTGAACATGTAACTTTGGTTGAGTTTGATACCAAACTACGTGCCGACCAAGTGTTGCAAGACAAATTGCATAGCTTGCCTAATACCACAGTGATCCTAAATGCACTATCAACGGAAGTTGTGGGTGATGGTTCACAAGTGACAGCATTGAAATATAAAGACCGTGCAACCGATGTCGAACATACGGTTGAGCTTGCAGGGATCTTTGTACAAATTGGTTTATTGCCAAACACTGATTTTCTCAAAGAAACAGCGGTTGAGCTTTCAAACCGTGGTGAGATTGTGATTAACGATCGCAACGAAACCAATGTCAAAGGTGTATTTGCCGCAGGTGACTGTACGACAGTACCTTACAAGCAAATCATCATTGCCACAGGTGAAGGCGCGAAAGCATCTCTGTCTGCTTTTGATTATATTATTCGTTCTGGCGTGTAATCCTCTCAGACGCTTCTCTGCTAAAGGCTTATAGGCAACTCAGCTTATAAGCCTTTTTATCACGCTGTTTTTTATAAAAAATTACATTTTTTTAACAATAATGTAGTCTGCTTTACATTCAAATTAGATTATATTTTGCCCAACCCCTACTTTTGGGTATAAAACGAAAAGGATATGAAAATGAATAAATTACTTATTGCTTTAGGTCTTGCTGCTGCTGTTGTTTTAGTGGGTTGTTCAAAAGAAAAAGCACCTGAAACAGGTGCAACGACAGGTGAACACCTTGAAAATGCTGCTGAACAAGCAGGTCATGACATTAACAAAGCTGCAAGTGAAGCCGTATCTGACACTCAAAAAGCTGCAGATGAAGCATCTGCAAAAATTGGTGCTGCCGCTGACGAAGCTGCTGCGAAAACAGAAGCTGCTGCTGAAGATGTTAAAAATGCCTCTAAAGAAGCAACAGCTCATGTTGCTGGTGCAGTAGAACAAGGCGCTGCTGATGTAAAAGAAAAAGCGCAATAATATTTCTAAGCTTAAAAAAGCCTCCCACTCGGAGGCTTTTTTATGGGCTATGCTATAGTAGATGAAACTTGCATTATTAAATAAATCATAACTTTAAAACTTTGAGGATGATCTATCGTCATGTCCTATTCTCACCATATTGAACCTCATTTAATTCATCGTACTGGTTGGCTACGTGCAGCGGTATTGGGTGCCAATGATGGCATCATTTCAGTGACCAGTTTAATTATGGGGATGGCAGCCAGTGGCGCAACCAGCCAAACCTTACTCATCACGTGTATTGCAGGGCTTATTTCAGGTGCGAGCTCTATGGCTGCGGGTGAGTATATTTCGGTGAAGTCACAATCAGATATTGAAGAAGCCGACTTAAAACATGAAGCCAGAGAACTGGATAAAAACCCGCACTTAGAACTTAAAGAACTAACTCAAATTTATATACAACGTGGACTAGAGCCTGAACTGGCTCATGAAGTCGCAGTGCAACTCAGCGCACATGATGCACTGTCTGCACATGCCCGTGATGAAATAGGCATCCATGAAAATACCAGTGCCAAGCCACTTGAAGCCGCGGGTTCTTCTGCCCTCGCCTTTTCACTAGGTGCTCTGTTTCCCATGCTGGCCATTCTCTTAAGCCCTCAAGGTTATCTGACTCAGTCAGTTGCTCTTACAGGGGTACTATCGTTATTTGGTTTAGGGGCTTTATCGAGCTACTTTTCTGGGACTTCTATGTGGACAGGCGCATTTCGTGTGACGCTATGGGGAATTTTTGCGATGCTGTTTGCCAGTTGGATTGGTTCACTATTTAATGTGCATGTTTAACGTCAACAACACGATAAGCGATAGCAGACTACATATTTATAATGCAAAAAGTCCATGGATTGAATGGGCTTTTTACTATTTGAAGCATCTTTCATCATCTACTTTAAGCTTGCATATTTTTCTCTGAGCCACTACTCAGATGCACTATTACTGATGGTTGCGCTTCAAGTCTACAGGTGAGAGAGCTTAGCCTCGAATTAGTATGAATTGTTTAACGTCTGTTCTTCTTCATCATAGCGCCCAAAACGTCATAGAAATGATAAACCAACTCCCTGCTTACATCTCGCTAGATTGTTTTTTCATTCATATAACGCCAATAGCGTTTAGGAACATATTGCACATGTAGTTTGATATTTGTTCTTGCCTCGATGTTGATACTTTTAAAATAATCTTTCCATAACTGGTCATACAGCAGCTCATCATCATCTAATTCAACACTAAAGGACTGACTGTGTCCGACTTTGTGTGTATGATCAATTTGATCCACATCCATCTTCACCTGATGGACGGCTGTCAAATCAAAATAAATCCCAAAATTCCTTTTTTCATCATAAATCAACCATCTTTGATCTTGATATCGGTTTCTAAAATGCCGTTCTATCAGCGGTAAAACATTAAAATCTGGCTGTACTAGACTTAAAAACAATCCATCCTGACATTTTTTAAAGCGGACAAAAGCTTCCATACGGTGCTTTTCTCTGCCCACTTGCTTGGCCCACTGCGAAACAGCCAATATATCCGCATGCGCATAGTTACGATCTACAGAATGTGTATTTTTAAACACATAGATACAGAAATTAAAAAGATGTTGATGTGCCTGTTCCTGCTCAGACAGAAAGCAATAATAAAAAGATCGCAGACTCTCAGCTGTAATTTTTTGCTTTAACCCTCTCCAAACTCGCTCTGCGTGTTCGTCATTTGAAGCAACCTCAATACACTCATCAAACAAGCTGGCTTGGGAATTGTTAGATGAAAGCTTGACGTCAAAATCTTTAAACTGAAAGCTTCTATATACACAACTCAGTAGTCCAGTCATGCTTTGATCAAAGCCATATATCGACATACTAAAAACCGAAGCCCAGTTGAGGCGAAAGCTGTTTTTGATATTTGGATTGCCCCGATTGCAAAATGTGCTGCCGAATCTGGTTCGCTTGTTGTTCTTTTTTAAACTTTGGCGTATCTGCACAGCGAATAAAATACTGTGCCCGATTGTAAGCAATGCCCATACGCTTTAGTTGATCGATATGAATCTGCCCAAAACGGCGAGCTTGCACAATTTTTTTAGCCGATTGAACACCTATACCCGGAACACGTAAAATCATACGATAGTCTGCATGTTGAATATCAACAGGAAAATGCTCAGGGTTACGTAATGCCCAACTTAGCTTCGGGTCGATGTCCAAATCTAAATTCGGATGCTGATCATTCACGATTTCCTGCGCATCAAAACCATAGAAACGCATAAGCCAATCCGACTGGTACAGCCGATTTTCTCTTAATAATGGCGGAGCAGAACCCACAACAGGAAGCATTTTTTCCTGTTCATTGATTGGAATATAGCCTGAAAAATACACTCGTTTGAGCTGATACACTTTGTAATGGTGATCTGCCATTAAAATAATATCTTTGTCTGTTTCTTGATGTGCGCCCACCACCATTTGGGTGGTTTGTCCCGCTGGTACAAACTTCGGTACATGCCGAATCACGCGCCGTTCATCCGTCAACTGAATTAAGCGATCGCGTACAATGCCTAAGTCCTTTTGTACTTCTACATGCGATTTTTCAGGTGCAAACTGCTTTAGACCAACTTCCGTTGGCATTTCCAAGTTAATACTCATACGGTCTACATATAAACCAGCCTCAGTAATAATCTCTTGGGAAGCACCTGGTATCGTTTTTAGGTGAATATAACCATTAAAGTTTTCTTCAAGGCGTAACTTTTTCACCACTTGTAGCATTCGCTCCATAGTGAAATCAGCTGATTTAAAAATACCTGAACTGAGAAATAAACCTTCAATATAATTGCGGCGGTAAAAGTTGATGGTTAAATCCACCACTTCTTGTACAGTAAAAGCGGCTCGCTTGACATCGTTAGAGCGTCTAGAAACACAGTACGAACAATCAAAAATACAGACATTTGAAAATAGAATTTTAAGCAATGAAACACAACGACCATCTTCTGTATAACTATGACAGATACCGTTTCCTGTGTTCCCCAAACCTTTGCCTTTGTTTTTACGATTACTACCACTGGACGAACAGGACACGTCATATTTAGCTGCATCAGCTAGAATCTGTAGCTTTTCACGGATACGATCGGTCATGACGATCCTCGGTAAAATCTAAAATAAAAGTATAAAAAATTTCAGATTAAAAGGATTGCAAATACACATACCCAACGACATGAGTTGTCGCTAAAAACTGAAAAAGAAACGTCATTGCTTTAGATATTTTCCGAGAAAATACTGAATATTATTTGCCAATTTTGCAGTGCTTGGGCAAAGTGTCTATATGTAAAAGGAGCAAGTACATGTCTTTATTATTAGAACGCCTTGAAATCAAGCATCCTATCTTCCTTGCACCGATGGCCGGTGTTTCTACACCAGAGCTTGCAGCAGAGGTTTCAAATCAAGGCGGGCTAGGCTCACTTGGATTAGGTGCAAACACCGCAGAGGCCGCACGTAGCCAGATTTTAAAAACCCAATCGTTGACCGAGCAACCTTTTCAAGTTAATTTTTTCTGTCATCAAAGCGTAGAACTTGATCCAACTATCGCACAAACATGGATTGATTTTGTAAGACCTCATTTTGAACAATACGATGTAGAACCACCTACTCAACTGCACTGTATTTATCCTAGCTTTTTGGACAATGATAACTTTCTAAATGTCGTACTTGAAACTCGTCCTAAAGCCGTCAGTTTCCACTTTGGCATTCCCCATCCGCATCAAATACAGGCGCTAAAAGACGCTGGCATTTTAACCATGGTTTCTGCAACCAATTTAGCGGAAGCACGGGCCATTGAAGCAGCAGGAATTGATTTTATTATTGCTCAAGGCATAGAAGCAGGGGGACACCGCGGGATTTTTAATGAACATTTTGATAGTGCAATACCTACTGTCGCCCTTGTACAACTTCTGAAGCAACACTGTCAGTGCCCGATTATTGCTGCCGGTGGCATTATGAATGGTACACAGGCTCAGCAGATGTTAAGTCTAGGTGCGAGTGCGGTACAGTTGGGAACAGCTTTCGTACAATGTAAAACATCGAATGCCAATGATGCCTATCGCCACGCACTTTTCCATGAGCACATCACACAGATTAGTGCCAGTATTTCAGGTCGCCCTGCTCGCGGTTTACTGGGTCACTGGCATACTCAAATTGATTTACCGAATCGCCCTGCGGTTGCTGCATATCCATACTGTTATGATCTTGGAAAACAATTACATGCCGCAGCAACTAAACAAGATGATCAAGGTTTTGGCGCATTTTGGGCAGGTACAAATGTTTCGCAAATTCGTGCCATGGAAGCACCTGACTTAATTAACCAACTGTTGGTTGAAATGCAACAAGTCAGTTATTAATTAACTCTATCTACTCAAAGCTCCATAAATGGAGCTTTATTTATTTGGTTTCCAATAAATTGACCTGTTCAACTTGTACGTCATTCATGGTTTCACCATGTTTGAGTAATTGGTCAAAGTAGGCTGCGACCACTTTAAATTGTTCAGTTGTACTTTCCACTTTGTACATGTTCTGGCGAAACTCATTACTTGAACGTAAACCTTTGGTGTACCAAGCAATATGCTTACGTGCAATTCGACAACCAGAATATTCCCCGTAAAATGTGTATAGTTCGGCAAGATGTCCAAGTAGAACTTCTTTTACTTCTTGAATACTTGGTGCAGCCAAATGTTCACCCGTCTCCAGATAATGCGCGATTTCACGAAAAATCCATGGACGCCCTTGCGCAGCGCGACCAATCATAATTGCATCTGCACCGGTATAATCGAGTACATATTTGGCTTTTTCTGGACTATCAATATCCCCATTGGCAACCACTGGTATATGAATGAGCTGTTTGACCTCTTTAATCAAATCATAACGAGCCGTGTTCAAATACATGTCTTCACGGGTCCGCCCATGCAACGCCAACGCGGCAATACCCGCCTCTTCAGCGCGTTTCGCTACACGCAAGATATTTTCATGACCATTTAAGAAGCCCAAACGAGTTTTAAGTGTGACAGGTACATTAACTGCGGCCACAACTTCATCCAAAATTCGAGCCACCAAGTCTTCATCTTTTAAAAGTGCGGAACCCGCCAGCTTATTACAGACTTTCTTGGCAGGACACCCCATATTAATGTCTACAATTTGGGCACCATTTGAGACCTGATATCGTGCAGCTTCCGCCAACTCTTTGGGATCTGATCCTGCAATTTGTGCTGAAATAGGCGCCAATTCACCATCAAAATTAGCACGATATAAGCTTTTTTTACTCATCCGTAACGTTTGGTCTGATGTCATCATTTCACTGACAGCATGCCCTGCACCAAAGTATTTGCACAGAGACCTAAATGGACGGTCAGTTACGCCTGCCATCGGAGCAACAATCAAATTATTTGACAGTTGATACGGACCAATATACATATGAATTCATCACTTTTTCGACCGGCACAGTATACTGCATCTGCTCTTTCGGCTCATCTTTTATCATGTGTTCTATGGCTATGAAATACTCATAATATAAAAAAGCCAGACAAACCTAAAAGGCAACCATCAGATAGCCTCTAAATCACATCATTTTTAAAAAGCATACTTTTTAAGACGTTATCTTTGAAAATGAAGTGGTGAATCAATGCCGCACAGGCATGTAAACCCACGAGTGCAATAAAGAGATTCCCTAAAAATTGATGCGCATCTGCAATATAGTCACTCCCCCAAACAGTGCTCAAAAGCGATAAATTTAACGATAAAACTTGGAAATTATCAGTAAAACTCGATAATGTCATCCAACCCGCAATTGGAACAATACATAGGCTTAAGTAAAGGAAAAATCTGACCATTTTAAATAATACTATTTGGTAAGAATTAATCATTTCAGTTTTAGGAATACTTTTTCTATACAGAAAAACAAAACTCAATCTCAAGAAAAATAGAATAAATATTAAAATTCCACCTGCAACATGAATCTGGCCTTTCCAGTCTGTTATTGTGGGATCACCTGCAGTCAGATACACCATTGCAACTAAAGCAAAGGTAATCCAATGCAAGATTATTATAGGTTTTGGATAGTTATTCTTCATCGCTTTTCCTAAGTTTTACATATTTTTATAAAACGGAGCAGTTTAAAAAAGCTTAAACGAAAAATGTAAAGAAAAATAGAATACTTAGCTTTTTTATTCGGGCTAGACTTTACTTAAGCCTTAAAAATCAATTGCCTGCCTATCCGCTATTTCCAATTTCTTGTAGATTGAAGTATTTTTAAAGCACAAAATCCTTCATCTCTTCAGATATTCCTTACATTCTTTGTAAAACTTCTAGTTGAACATTTGTGCTACATCATCTTTTCTAAACACTATGCTCTACTATCTTTAATTTATTATGATGTATGTAGATAGCCCTAATATCCTTTAGAGTGTTCCATAAATTCATCGATAATTACATGTTCCAGTACATGGCAAACGTAACAATATAAGTAATTCTACAGATTCTTGATTATATTACATAAATTATAAATCTGCATTATTCACAAATTTAAAGTCTAATTTATGATATTAATAAGAACAGGTAAAACAATAAAGAAACATAGTGATTCACTCTAATATGCCTCAATATTCTGAACACAAAAAATTAACAGCGACTGAATTAAATAGTTTAATGACTTTGGCAATTCAGCAATCATTTAATGCGATCGTCATTACAGATGCATGTTTTAAGAATAATGGCCCACACATCCTTTTCTGCAATCCAGCATTTTGTGAAATGACAGGTTATAGCGAAGAAGAGTTAATTGGACAATCGCCTCGTATTTTGCAAGGGCCTGAGACAGATCTAACCGTGATTCAGGAATTAAAAGATTGCATATCTAATGGACTATTTTTCCATAACAATACGATTAATTATCGCAAAGATAAAACACCGTACGATGTAGAGTGGAACATCTCCCCGATTAAAAATGAGACAGGTAAAATCACCCATTTTGTATCCGTTCAACGAGATATCACGGAAAAAAACGAAAGTCTTAAATATCAAGCGATGCTGGTTGCAGCTATCAATACAACACCCGATACGATAGTGATCACGGATGATCAAGCTAAAATTAAATTTATGAACCATGCCGCAGAGGAACTCTCAGGCTACACCCTAGCAGATTTAAAAGATGAACCTATCACAAAATTATATCCACATGATCAAAAGCTGATAGAACTACAAAGAATAAAAAATCAGGATATTGAAAATAAAGACCACGTATATGAAAAGCATTTCTTAGAACTCGTTTCATCCCCTCTAAAAGACCGTAATGGCACAATTACACACAATGTGAGTATCGGTAGAAATATTAATCATCATATAGAGATCAAGAGTCAGCTTGAAGAGTGGGCCAATTACGATAGTTTGACGAGCATTTTTAATCGTCGCTATGGTGAACATCTTCTAGATACCATTCAAAAAGACATGTGCAATGAAGATAATGCTTGCTGCGTGTTATTGGCTGATATCGATTACTTTAAAACCATAAATGATACTCATGGCCATGCATTAGGAGATGAGGTTTTACAACAAGTCATGCATGAACTTTCCAAGAATTTGCGTAGTAAAGATACTCTCATTCGCTGGGGAGGAGACGAAATATTAATCGTATTACCAAGTATTAAACTGGATTCAGCCTTGAAAATGGCTGATCGGCTACGAACAGTCATTGAATCGTGTAATTTTCCGATGATTGAAGTAGTAACTATGTCCTTTGGAGTAGTGACTTGGAAAAGGAAAGAGCTTAAAACAACTGTTCTACGAAGAGCAGACGAGCAATTATACCTTGCTAAAGCAAATGGTCGTAACTGTATATTTCCACACTCAGTACCTTAAGCTAAAACCCATTTAAAGCGATAAGTTACCCCAGTTAAAATTTTCGAAGCACGATATTAAAAATCTAGATACTAAATCGCGTGTAATTCGACGAGAAGTTAGTTTGAGGTATTAATCATACAAATAATTCAGATGAGTAAAATTACATGAAGGCCATTCTAGTTCCATGAGCTCTAGAATGGCCTTGCATAAAATATTGATGCTATATGTTAAATCTAAGGAATTTAACTAAAAATATTATCCCGATCCTTTTAGATAGAATTAAAAAGTTCTACATAACATGCTTCAGGCAACATTAGTAATTAATAGTATAACTTAGTGCAAAAGTACGCCCTTCCGCTGGGATCGCTAACAATGAGTTGGCATTGGTCACTGCTGCTTGTTGGGCGAATACAGTTTTATATTGATTACCCCATAGATTATAAACACCAAAGTCCATACGGCCTTTCGCTACTGGAAAATGTGCTAATACATCCATAGTCGTATAACCTTTAATCTCTGCTGCACTGTTACTATCACTCAGTCCAGCTGCTTTTAACTCTAGGTCATCTTTATAGGCTTTGTCAGTTCCTTTGATTGCAAGCATTTGAGCACGTACACCATAGCCATCTTCATTATTCCATTCTGCAAACAATGTGCCTTTCATTGGTGATACTGCAAAAGCGTTTAACTCATGCCAGTTATTGGCCACATCCTTATACTGGCCTCTTGTGTAACCTAAAGTTCCACCCACCTTATAATTTTCCATAAATGGGTAACTTACTGTTGCCTCCGCACCATAAACTCGCTGATCTGTGTCGACAACATTTACAGAACGATCCGAGTTAAATTGAACGACTTTATCAGAGGTATTATAGAAACCTGTTAAGCCCAAATTTAAGCCTGTATCTTGGTTTAAACGCCAGCCTAGTTCATAGCTATTCACAGTGATCGGAGCAATACCAGACGTGGTTAAGGTATATGCTGCAACGTCACGTAATACACGTTGTACATCAGGATAACTATAGCCTTGAGAGAAGTTAGCATAAATTTGTTGTACATCATTTAGCTTATAAACAGCGCCTAGATTAAACAGGAATTTGTCTGAATCTGTAGAGTCTGCCGCCATTAATGTATATGGCTTACGTGCAGTTAAATAGCTGTCTGTGTCTGCCTGAACATATTGGTAGCGTACCCCGGCTTGAATATTAAGCTGATCAGTTACGGCATAGTCCCCTTGTATAAAGGTACCAATATTCTGAATTTCAGTATCTGGTCCTGAGCCTTGTTTTTCTCCAGTTGGGGTATAAACTAGACCATTATTGCTTGGCGTGTAGTAGTCTGCCCACTGATGGTCTTTTTCCCAGTCATAGTCTAAGCCATAAGTTAGTTTTAAATCACGGTCAGCAACAACAAGATCAGACTGTAAAGTTGAACGAATCCCAGCATAGTCCACATTGGATTGGCTTTGCTTTACATTCACCCCATCTGCTGAATAGCCATAAGGTACAAAGCGAGACTTCTCATTTCGATAGTATGCCTCAACATTCAAAACTTGCCCTAAGAAGTCCTGATTTTGGTACTGTGTATTAAAAGCATAGCGTTCAGTAAACGGTTGATTATCTAAGCTCCAACCTTTTATCGCTTTTAAAGATGGAGCTGTTTTGGTAAGTAAATATGAATAATCAGGCCCATATTCTGTATCTTGTTCGTCTTTATAGTACTGAGCACCAAAACTTAGGCTTTGGTTGTCAGTTAAATTAAAGTTTAAACGACCATTCATATCAATAGTATCAGTATCCATGGTGCTGCCCTGCCAAGGACTTAATGAAATACGATCCCCATTACCATCAAATTGTGAGCCTCGATTGGTATAGTCTAAGCCAAAAAAACCATCGCCTTTGTCATTTGCAAATGAAGCTGTTTGTCCCACTTGATAAGCCAAACTATCACCTCGGAAGTTATCTGCCGATGTCACACCCAATTTGGTTTGAAAACTGACTGGTTCTGATTTATCGGCACGTTTAGTAATAATATTAATAATCCCGCCTGTCGCACCTGAACCATAAATACTGGTCGCACCTGAAACCACCTCAATATGATCAATCATATTTGGGCTAATACTATTTAACTGACGTGCTACATCACGTGAACCCGTTTGTGATACACCATCAATCATTACAAGTACATTACGTCCACGCATAGTTTGACCATAATTACTACTCGTTCCACTGCTTGGTGCTAAAGATGGAACCAGTTGCGCCAAAACATCTGCAACTTTACGACCTGGGCCAGCCTGTTGCGCAATTTGATCAGCAGAAATGGTTTGGACAGTTCCTGCAATTTCGGAAATGCTTTTCGGTGTACGTGTTGCTGTCATCACGATAGTTGGAAGTTTAGCTTCAGTATTTTGTGTTGTAGAGTCATTTGTTGCTGTGTCTTCAGCATACAGTTGGGTACAAATAGCTGCCGTAAGTAGACAAAGACTAAAGTGTGACAAGCGCATTTTTATTTCTCTTCTGTAAAATATTTTCGAGAATGATAACTATTATTATCTTTATTGTAAAAATTTTTATTATATTTTTAATGCAGTAAATTCTATCTTGAATACGAAAAAGCAGCCTTCATTTCAAACAGGTGTTGATCGTCATACGCTAGCATTTCTATACTTACTTTCAATGAGCTCCAATACGACATAGGTCATATTGTCATGCAGCAGACACCTATTATGAATTTGATTCTTAAAAACTCATTTGCGGAAAACTTTCTGTGAACTCATTTAGGAGCGAATTGAGCTAGAAATATAACGAATAATAGGCAAAGGGCTGCTTCGAGAAACCAATTATTGGAAGAAATTTAGAGATTAAGAATTCCTCGTGAACAAGCTAACAATCCATAAATCAATAGCATTCATATAGCAAAAGTACCTAAATCCATATATTTACAAAATATTCTTTGCTAAGAATACATTTTAGCTATGTCATTAAACTACTTATTAATAAACGTGTTCTGTATACATAGCCCTCTTCAAATTATCTAAAATAACTGTTCTATAATTTAAATAGATTTGAGGAGGAATGATTGAAGTTGATTAAGATAATGTAGTATTAGTCATCAAGACCAAATTAAAAATAATAACATTCAGATCAACTTGAAAATTTTACTGCTATTTAGACTCTGGAAGAACATTTCAAAACCAGGACGAATATCTTCGCCATCAACAGTGATATATCTTAAATTTGAATGCAACATTGTGCTGCAAGAGTTTTTATCTACAGTTGCTTGAATAGAATATTCAGTACCGAAGTGATCTTTGACAGTAACGTTTTTCTTTAACATTTCTTCTATACATATAATATTAATTCATTTAAAAACAATATAATCAAATATTTAGTTAGGCAACTTTATAGTTAAATTTAAATAATTGATTTAAAGCGGTATAAAATGTTCTACCATCTAAATTTAAGTCCACTTCGATTCCAGACTGAAGCAGCACACGCTTACCCACTTCAATAGATTTCAAGCCATCACGGGTATTTTGCATTTTATTTAGAGGAATTAACGAGACTATAATTTCAGTACCATTTGAAGATTTAGCAATTAAGGTATTAAGTTTTTTCAATTTCCACCAGTTTTTTTCATATATTCCAACAAGGAATAAATATTTAATTAATAATTTTTGGTCATTAAAAAAGCACTATTCAGTGCTTTTTTATATTTAATGCTTTTTATAAAGCAACAATATTTACAGCATTTGGGCCTTTTTGACCTTGCTCTATGCTGAATGACACTTGTTGGCCTTCATGCAATGTTTTGAAGCCTGAACTAGCGATTTCGCGAAAGTGAGCAAAAACATCTGGACCAGATTCTTGTTGAATGAAACCAAAGCCTTTAGTTTCATTAAACCATTTAACTGTACCGGTAACTGTAGTAGACATAATATATCCTGCTGAATTTTAATAATTTTAGTCAAAAATAAATGACTAGATTTAACTTTGAAAATAATAAAAGTGGAGCTTAAGATCTGAAACAACGGAGGATTATGACTAAAACTGCGATACTTAAAGAAGATTTACTAAACATTACTTTTTTCTAGTTAGGCCAAGTATACATGAAAAAAATAAATATTCAAGTTATTTATAGCTGTCATAAATTTTAATTATATTAGGTGTTCCCTGCAATGAATTGAATCGTCCTTAAAAATAGAAGTCGTCGCATCTAAAAAAGCCCTAGTCGTGTGCTGAACCTTAGAATAGCTTGAGCCAAAACATTGAGGCTAGAGATGAAATTTCAAACGTTTCGCATAAGGTGTACTATGTGTGTATTCTAGATAAATAAAATAGCTTTTAAATAAAGTTTTTGTAGGATCAATAATGAATAATAAAGTTAGATTAATCTTTTGCATCGCCCTACTCTCAAATTTGGGAGCATGTGTTGGCAATATGAACCCTACAGGCGGCAATGGTAGGCCTGATTATCCCTATTACATCACGACACAACCAATGATCGTGAAAAAGATCAATGTACCTATAGGCACAAAACTAGAATATGAAGAACAACATTTTAAATCAGGCCAACAAGATTCATTACTGAACGAAAAAAAACTCATCAGAATTTCCTTCCCAGAAGATCAATCAATGAATTGGGCTGGTGTACCCATTGGTTTTATTCACAAATATTTTAACTCAGAAATGAAAGGCTTTAGCGTTTATGCACGTTTCAGCCAACTCTCGAGCAATAAGCAGACACGATTTTCTCAACTTTGGCAAAACTGTAGTGATGACTTAGGCATCCGTGTTAAAAATACGGATGATTGGACATTCAATCTCAATAATATCGCCGATATCGATAGTTGTAGTGTGAATTATCAACGATACTTTAAAGATAACGTCCAACAACAACATTATCTTGATCAGCTTTACCAAGAAATGCAAAAAGCAGGAACAGTGAAATAGCTCTTGGGTATTCACAAAGCACTGTTTTGATTTAACTTAAATAAAGATAAAGCGCTACACGGCGCTCTATCTAGACTTATGGTGAGGATAATATATTAAATATGCATCGTTATGCCTAATTGGAAAGCCCTACCTGGTAAGGGTGCAATATATTTTAATGGAGAGTTTTGCGGCCGTGCATCTTCATCCAGCAAATTAGAACCATTGATAAAAAGATCAAAACTGGCGTTTTTCAACGTCATTTTTTTACGAATATCTAAATCGAGCAAATTGTATGCAGGCAACGGTACTTCCTCACCCACATTTTTACCTAGGTAACGAGGTTTGTCATAATAAATACTAGACAGCCGCGCTGACCAATTCTCTAATGTCCACTCAATATTTGCACCATAGCGGTTGGTTGGCATATTGGGCAAATAGATTCCATCATTGGCTAAACGTAAACGATCAGGATCTGTCGCTTTATTCTTGACCAAATCTGCAAAGCCACCTACTTTTAAATCCCCTAAGTTGTCGAGGGAAAACATATGGTTCATATCCAACTCAAAACCATTCACTTTTGTATCGGTTTGCTTCCAATACTTCAGTGGTAAACGGTTCCGCATAGAGGCACCTGAGTGGGACAAATACAAATAGTCCTCAAAATCCATTTGGTACAATGAAACTGCAATATTGGTCGAATCCCAATTCAGAGTAGTTGTAAACTCTAAACCCTGCATGACTTCTTTGTTGAGTTGTTGATTTCCTTCTTCTTGGGTCATGACTGAGTAGTGAGGGTTGCTGGCATAGAGCTCATTGATTTCGGGTGCTCGTTCAGACTCACTGTACTGAAGTCTGAAACCCAAATAGTCTGTAACTCTAAACTCCGATCCGATATAAAAACTATTCAGATCAAAGGACTGATCTTCAAGCATGCTATTTGAAGCATTACGCGCCAACTTAAAACTCTGATCCTGAATCTCATATTTGACTTTCTCTACACGATAACCAGCATCAAAAGAAATTTTATTGAAATCTAGTTTTTCTTGAATGAATATTGCATGAGAAACTGTATTCACATTCGGTAAATAACGCTCTGAACCTGAGCCCTTAATCTGTCTGGCATTTATAGACGTTCCTATTTCTCCACTGAGATTGTTATAAGGCATGTGTTCAAATACCAACTCAGCTGTATCAGTATCAAATTTATACTCATTGGCTTTACTTGCACCAATGTACTCCCCAGATGTGTTTGACAGTCTAGACGCTTTCAGCTGCAAACTCTTCAGCAAACTTAATGGCTCTCTAAACAGTGAGTCTACGGCAAAACGATTCTGTTCGATTTTTACACCTACTGGCAAGCCATCACTATAAGAGCTCTGAAATGATTTGTTTTCCATAGAAAAACCTGGAACACCATATTCACTACTTTTATAGTCGGCACTCACGCCAATATAGCCATTGTTTAAGAAATAGGTTGTCCCTATCGCCATGTTTTCATTTCTGGCATAGCTGTTACCCAGTTTCTTTTTATAATTCGGCGTTACATCATTGTTAATTTTATTCTTTACATACTTAGCCGTGTCCGGCACATAATCAGGGTTCGGATCATTAATAAACTCTTTCAATGAACCATTTACATACCGTTTTGAGATTGCCTCATCTGTGTATTTCGCTGACTCTAAACCATCATAATAATCATAGAAATTTTCTGGGTTCTTCGCGATATCTTCTAAAACGTGCTTATTTAAATACTGATTATGCGCTTTATTAAACACATTTGAGATTCTAGAGTCCTTTTGACATGCATCGGCCAAAGCAGAATTTATGCCGCCACTACTCGGAAAAACAGCTGTATCACATACTGCAGCTTTGCTTGATCCAGGTATTTTATATAAAGAAATACTTTGGGTTGAGAACTGCACATTTGTGCTTAAGTTTTTTTGATTGTTTACATTTAAACGAATACCGTGGGCATTAAAATCATTAAACCCTTTCTTATAAGCGATATCTAAACTTCGACTTTTATCCTCCAGCTCTTTTGAAATCAGTCCAGTATCAATATCCACACTGCCCCCAATGGCGTTACCCCCATATCTGACTGAATTTGTGCCTTTATGAACGGTGACGCTTTCCGTAAAGAGTGGATCAAATGGAATATTAATATCGCCACTTATCGCATTCATTCCATTAATGGTTTGCCCATTCTCAAAGATACTCACTCTATTGCCTGATAAGCTGCGTATCACAGGTGCGCCAGCGTTTGGACCAAAGGATGTGCTTTGCACCCCTGAGACATGTTTAAGTGCATCTCCGAGTGTATTTGATGTTTCGACTCTCTCTTTTTCTACAGTGACTAAAGTCACTTCAGTCTTTTCCGCTTGAAAAATAAGAGGATCTAAAGCTGTAACTTTTTGTTCGGCATGTGCTTGTTGAATAACCAGCAAAATGAGCGTCATCAAAGTTGTGTGTTTCATTTTTCACCCCACAAAAAAGAAACGTTATAACATAACATTAAATGAATTGAAAAAATTATTCTAAAGGCTCTTTGTTATGTGTATATGAATGAAACAGATTTCAAAAAGAGGAAAGCCATCCTAGTGCGCTGAACCCTAGAATGGCCTTGCTCAGAATATTGATCCTAAATGTATAATTTCAAGTGTTTAACTTAAAAATCAACCCACTTATTTAAGCTGGGCTTAAAACTAATTAAAAGCCTTCCAAAACGATTTTCCCTTTCGCTCGACCAGACTCAATCAGTTCATGAGCAAGTTTTAAATTTTGCGCATTAATTTTACCTAAAGTCTGATTCAGTGTGGTTTTAATTTTATGGTTATCCACCAGTTCTGCAACCTGATGTAATAGCTGAGATTGTTGTTCAATATCTATTGTATTGAACATTGAACGTGTAAACATGAACTCCCAATGTACAGAAACCGACTTAGACTTAAACTCACCAATATCTAATAATTTCGGATCATCGATTAAGCCAAACTTTCCTTGTGGAGCGATAAGCTTAGAAATTTGATGAAGATACGTTTCTGTTTGATTAGTTGAAAAAATATATCGAGGCGCATCTAAACCCAATGCTTTGATTTGCGTGTTTAAATCTTCGGTATGATCGATGACATAGTCAGCCCCTAAAGACTTAACCCATGCTTTAGTCTCTTCCCTAGACGCTGTAGCAATAACTTTTAAATTTGTCTTCGCTTTGAGTAATTGAATTGCAATAGATCCTACACCGCCAGCCCCTCCAATCACTAAAATATTATCAGATTTGTCTAAATCAACATTGAAACGATCAAATAACATTTCCCACGCCGTAATAGCGGTTAATGGCAGTGCAGCAGCTTCAGCATCACTCAGGCTTTGAGGTTTTAAGCTAACAATACGCTCATCAACTGCTTGATATTCAGCATTACTTCCATCCCGAGTTAAATCACCTGCATACCAGACCTGTTCTCCGACTTTAAAATGTTGCACGCCAGAACCGACTTCAATAACCTCACCTACTGCATCCCATCCTAAGATACGTGTGTTGCCTACTGCTACTGGATTTCGTCTAACCTTAGTATCAACAGGGTTAACCGAGATCGCTTTGACTCTAACCAACAAATCCCGATCTTTTAAGCTCGGCATCGCTTTTTCAATATCTACTAGTGGATTTTGAAATCCATGATCCATACCGTCAATATAAGAAATAGCCTTCATTCACTTGTCCTCTTGTTTTGTTATTTGAGTTTACTTAATATTCTTTTTTAAGTTATACAGACAAATTCGTCTTATAGTTACCAAAAGGATACTATTGAAATGGGTAAGCTAAAACATTCGCGTTTTGATTGCACACCAGGATGCTCTGTTGAAGCTGCCATAGGATTACTTGATGGTAAATGGAAGAGTATTATCTTATGGCATTTATTAGAAGACGACGTTTTAAGGTTTAATGAACTGAGGAAGAAAATTCCAAATGTCACTCAAAAAATGCTCACTAGACAATTACGTGAACTTGAAGAGGATCAACTGATTCTACGAAAGGTTTATGCCGTTGTTCCTCCTAAAGTAGAATATCGATTATCAACACTAGGCACTTCTTTAGCACCTATTTTGGTTGCATTAAAACAATGGGGGGATAAAAATATTGGTTTATTTGGGAAACCCATTATGCCTTTAGAATCGGAATAAAATTTAAACCTGTTTTACGTCACTTACAGCTCTAACGTTTTCTAGAAATACTGTACTTTCACTGCTTACACGCCATTCCAGTGACTTGTATAAAAAGTACGTTCTTATAAACCACTATGTATAAAATTAAAAAGCCATAAAAAAAGCCTAATCTGTAGAGACTAGGCTATAAACTTTGAATCTTTTTCGTTGGTAGCGGGAGCTGGATTTGAACCAACGACCTTCGGGTTATGAGCCCGACGAGCTACCAGACTGCTCCATCCCGCATCAACGAGTTAGCTTTATACGCCCTTAACACCCGCAAAGCAAACTTTATTTGCAATATAAACAGTTATTACATGAACAGCATACAAAATACTAGCGCTTAGCCAATGCTTGCTTCAGTGATGAAAGCTGGATGTGAGGCTCTATAAATGCTTAATCTTGTTTTTTCACTGTCTAAAAATGACTTAGGCTCTTCAGACCATATTGATTTCCTTGAATCAAGACCCGAATGATTTAAAGCCCAATCAGAAACTGTACTATATACAAAAGTATTATCAGCAAAAACTAATTTTGTCTTCCTTCCTACACTACTTATAAAAACTTTATGTGTAGGCAATGAACCAAATGTACTAATTTGGGTGTAAATGTATTTATAGGTTTCAGACATAGAAAAAAGTACTTAAATGACCGCACTACTATACCATTTTAGCTATCTAAAAAGCCCACCATTTGGCGAGCTTTTTCTTATTGATCTTTATCCATGGAATGTGGCGTTGTGGTTTTATCCTGCTCTTTCGTATCTGTATCTCTTTTTTGGCATGCCGTTAATCCCAGCATTAAAACTAAACTTACTATTGCAAATATTTTCATAATTTTGCCTAGCACAATTTAAAAATATAATTTATCAAAATCTAGAGATTTCAATGTTTAATTTATGAAACAATATTATTTTCTTTCTTCACAGATTAGGCGCTTGGGCATTTAAAACTTTATATGCCCAATGAATAAATTTGTCCTTTTCATGGAAATGTGGAATATTTAATAAATGAATATGAGTAACCTCACCAAAATTACCTGAGATTTTATTTGGTGCCAAAACAATAAAATCCCTCTTATCCCCCACATGTAACTCCCTAAAAAATTCCATAACCTTAAAATGAAGATTCAGAGCAGTGAATCCTTCTCTTTCAATTAGAAAGTCATAGATTTGGCTAAGTACATGTAATTCAAATTTTTTATTCATGGTCTATTCTTCTCATATTTATTTTAACAATTGGTATAATTTAACCTAATTTTTTTCTTTGTTAAAGTAGATAAAAAAACCCAGCCTCTGGAGAATCAATAGAGCTGGGTTAATGAAACATCATTGTTGAATTTTATTTTATTCTTGAAATCGATTTTAACGTACAAAACCATGTAATGCAAATGATTCTCAATTATAATTGTATTAATTTCAAATATAACATCCTTAAAGGTAAACATTGATACGTGCTATTATCTACATCACCTATCAAACAGTGGGCTTGCGATATAGATTAAGCAAAGAGAGTACAGGTATCGGCAGGTAGTTCCCATTCACAGAAACCTCTCCTCCATCTTTTCTGTGCTTTTCCCAGTACTCAATTAATAATAAAGCAGCTTGTTTAATGGCAGATGGGTATTCCGACCCAAAATTATCTGTAATGTAATTTTTAATTATAGCGTCAGCAGCAACAATAAAGCTTTTTAATGAGACATCATTGCTATCATCGGCATAATGTAAGTGATGCTTCACTTCATGTAAGTCAACAATACTCATAGATCACTCCATTTTTCCGAGTTAGCTTAAAAGTTCTCATCACTAAACTCGTTCCTAGAGTCTTTTTTACCGTGTCATAACGAATATCACTATGTCACCCTCAGTCCCATTTTCATCTCAATTACATCCCCATTGAAATCCCTTTATCTAGGGATTTTTCTGATATTCTTAATAAATTACTTAAAACATTTCTTACAAAAAAATTGAATTTGTTGATATGATTTTTAAATTAGCCATTCAGGCTAAAAAAACTAAATCTTTTCGATCTGCTTTTAAATAAACTTCAGGTGCACTATATAAATCAGAGATAATTGCAACTTCTTGAGCACCTAACAAATCTTCATAAATTTTTCTTGCGAAGTTATTCACGCCTGTCGTCACCAGTACGCTTTTTATCTTCTGATTTCTTTGCAATAATTCATTCTCAACGTCCTTAAGCGAGTCTATAATTAGTTTTTTGCTTAATCCCAAACCCTGAAAATCTGGATGGATCGCTATTTGATCTAGTTCCAGTATCACTTCCTCTCGAAAGCCAGACTTTTGAGCCCAAAAGATATAGCCAACCGTTTTATCAGACACGATTACGTGACAAAAAAACCGAGGATAAGCCGCAAGTGTTGATGCTATCCATTGCTTAGAATCTGCTTGACGTATAAATGATTTGTGATGAATATCTGCGATGTCTGTTAAATCATTTTGATGTGCTTTTCTAACTAATTTTTCCATGAACTCATATCGTTATCTGTTTAACCGAATATTCTATCAATCCCTAAAGGCAGCGGAATTACAACGCCTTAACAACCGAGTAGTAAATAAGCTGCCATTAAAAAACCCGCTAACTGAAGCGGGTTTTTTAATTCACAATATTCTTAGATTACTGTGATAGAGCTTGCTTGAGGGCCTTTTTTGCCAGCTACAATCGTAAACTGAACACGTTGACCTTCATTCAACACTTTGAAACCGTTTGATTGGATTTCGCTAAAGTGTGCAAAAACGTCTTCTCCAGTATCGCTAGAAATAAAACCAAAGCCTTTAGTTTCATTAAACCACTTAACGGTACCAGTTGTAATGTTTGACATAAATATTCTCTTAAATTTTGAAAAATATAAGAATTAATCTTTTAAATCATATACATCGGGTAAACCGCAGAGTTGAATCAATTGCGAAATAACTTCAGTAAATACAATAAAATAAATAATTCAGATACACTATCACTATAAGCTTTTTGGCGTGTAATAGATAGACCTTAGCATATTATTTTATTGCTCCCAACTAACTGCACATGAAATGCTTTTTATCCATATTGATAAGAAAATCTTCACTAAAGGCGAATAAAGCTTATTTACCCGCTTCTAGCTAGTTTTTCTTTCCTAAAATCAACTCAACTTGATGAGTAACATCCCATATTTTCATTTCTGCATGTCGCCAAAAATTAAAGACTTGATCGCCCTTAACATACTTTTGCTTGATATAGCTCGATGATTTATTTTGATCTATCTCTTTTGCATTAAATCGCATCTTATTTAAAACCACTACTTGACCATCCAAGTCACCACCAATACAGATATTCATATTGTTCTACCTGCTAAGTAACAATTAAACTATAGCACAAATAAAGTAGCCTACTCTTTGATAAGCTTTTGAGGCTTGTTATCGAGCCTCTGGCTAAGGATGACTTGTAATGACAAAGTAAGGCCTATCCTATCTCTTAAGTGTGGAGTTTTATTGTGATATGAAAAAGCCAATTATAAAGTGGCTTTCTATTAGGAATCAGATACCCTTTTAAAGTTGTCATTCTATTCGTTGAACTATTTTCTGTTTAATTTATTAAAAAAACGAATCTCAAAAAATGGAAGAATCATAAATTAAGCTCCCCTCAATCTATTGCACAAATTTTGCACCACAATAAAACCGATAAAAGACTGAATAATATTCATTCTTCTTAACAACCCACCTACCATCGAAACAACAATCAAATGATTTGACAGTTGATACCGACCAATATACATATAAATTCATCACTTTTTCGACCGACATAGTATACTGCACCTGCTGTTTCGGCTCACCTTTTATCATGTGTTCTCTGTTTATGAATAAAAAGCTGTTTCTTTCTTCTGGTTTAAAAACACTAAGTGTCTTGGCCATATCTATAGGCTTAACCGCTTGCGGTGATCGTTCATGGTGGACAGATGATGAGCCTAAGCTCAATGCTGAACAAATCGCACGCATCATTCCCGGACGCGTAAATGACCGCCGTTCATGGGCTGAAGATATTTATGATATTTCAGAGCAGTTTGGTATTCCTCAAAATAAAGAGAATATGTGTTCGATCATTGCCGTGGTTGATCAAGAGTCTAACTTTGTTGCAGATCCACAAGTTTATGGTTTAGGTGAAAAAGCGGTTAAAGAAGTCCAAGATCGCTTAGATGAAAAATTTAAAGATAAGCTCGGCGATGCCATTGGTGGCACCATCGCCGGTTATTTCCAACAGGTTTTAAAAGAGCAGCCGAGTCCTGAAGATAATTATTTAAGTCAAATGCGCCGCGTTAAAACAGAGCGTGAACTGGATGAACTGTACCGTGAAATTTTTGACTATATGTCAAAGCACTATCACGTCAGTGCACTCACAGGTGCAGCCAAACTTGTCGGTCAGGACGTAGGCGAAAAAATGAACCCAATTACCACATTGGGTTCAATGCAAGTGCATATCGGTTATGCCAAAGACAATAAACGTGAAGGTGGCAGCATGGCTGACCTTCGTACCGACCTTTATAGCCAATATGGTGGTCTGTACTACGGTATTCACCGACTGATGATGTACCCTGCTGACTATGACAAACCGCTTTACCGTTTTGCCGACTATAACTCGGGTATGTACTCAAGTCGAAATGCAGCCTTCCAAAGTATGTTGAATGACTTAACCGAAGCAGAACTTGATTTAGACGGCGACTTATTACTTTATGGCAAAGATGGCTCACCTAAATCTGCAAAGAGTCAATCAGAGCGTGAACTCATCAGTGTTTTCGCTCAGCACAATATTTTGGTTACGCCACGTCAAATTCGCTCTGACCTGAAAAAAGAAAAAGAGAAAAAGTTTGAAGACACAGCAACTTATCGCGCTGTGGCTAAGCTTTATCAAGAAGTCACTAAAAAAGAACCTTTCTATGCCATGATGCCAGAAGTCGTCATTTCTGGTCCAAAGCTCAGCCGTGACTATAATACCAACTGGTTTGCCACTCGTGTCAATGGACGTTATCAAACATGCATGCAACGTGCAAAGCGCATAAAAATCTAGCATTATTTGACTTTGATGGCACCCTGTATGACAAAGACAGTTTTACGGGGTTCATCTTCTACGTACATTCAAAACGGCATATTGCCCTGCAAGGCTTAAAAGTTCTGCCTTATATTCAAAGTTATTATTTAGGTTTTTATCCTGCCCATCATATGCGCTCTAAACTCTTCCATGCGATGTTTAAGCAAGCTGAAGTGAGCGAAATTGACGCTTATGCAAAACGCTATGCAGAACTCTTAATCAAAGGACTTAACCCAGCACTTTATAGCCAACTAAAGCAACACCAAAGTTTGGGCGATGATGTGGTTTTGGTCTCTGCTTCAATTGATATCTATTTAAAATATGTGTGTGAAATACTCTCAATCGATCTGATCTGTACCCGCGTTGAACAAGACCAGCAATACTATACAGGGCGCTATCTGACCGCAGACTGTAGTTGTGAATACAAAGCTCAACGTATCCAAGAAAAATATGAGCTGGATAGTTATCATGCCGTTTATGCTTATGGAAATAGTATTGAAGATAAACAAATGCTGTCTTTAGCCGATTTTAGCTATTTGGTAGGGACAGACTTAAGCCTTCCCGACTTGTCAAATACATCAATTCATCGCCAAATAAGCTAATTATTAAGCATGGATTAATAATTAGCCATATTAAATTTTTTAAAATATTTATTATTAAAATTCAGTATGTTTTATTTACCAAAAAATATATTTATGATAAATTTTGCCTAATAAAAATATTTTGAGAACCATTCCACTTAAATTATAAAAAGGCATCAATATGGAACAGTTATCTCCACCCAAGTATGTCAAAGGTCTTTCGATCAAATTCGGTGAAAGTCCCTTTGTATTATTGGCGCAGTTTGCTTTTAATGCTTCAAAACAAAAATGGTTAAAACACGAAATTGAACATGTGCTCAATATCGCCAAACAAGGTGATTACCATCATCTGGTAAAGACATTACGTCAATTTAGTAAATAACAAAAAAAGCCACTTCAAATGAAGTGGCTTTTTTTACTTACTTTTTAAAGGGAAATGCATATTTCACAATACGTTTGATGACGCTGCCATACTGTTTTACTAAACTGGCATTGTTATAGTTAATGCCATATTTTTCACACACCGCTTGTACTTTCGGTGCCATTTTACGGTAACGACGCGCGGGTACGTCTGGGTATAAATGATGCTCAATTTGATGACTTAAGTGCCCTGTCAAAATATGGAATGCTTCTGAACCGGTTAAATTCGACGAACCACGAATTTGGCGCATGTACCAGTGACCGCGGCTTTCATTTTCCAGTACTTTTTTCGGGAAAACTTCCACGTCTTTGGTGAAGTGTCCACAAAAAATCACACTAAATGTCCACATGTTACGGATACCATTTGCAACCAAATTCCCTGTAAAGACAGGCAACGCCGCAGGTCCTGCAATGAGTGGGAAAAACACATAGTCTTTAAACAATTGTTTACCAATTTTGCGCTGCATAGGTTTCCATTCGGCTAAAGTCTGTGCTTTGCTTTTACGCCCCTTGAAGTATTTGCCTAATTCCAAGTTTTGGATGGCAACGCCCCATTGGAACAACAAACAAAATGGAATGCTATAAATCGGTTGCAATAAAAAGCCTGGTTTCCAACGTTGTTCTGGAAATAATCGAAGCAGACCATAGCCAATGTCATCATCCATCCCTTTAATATTGGTATAGGTATGATGCTTGTAGTTATGGGTCTGACGCCAGTTATCTGCTGTACCTACGATGTCCCACTCATAGGTTTGCCCATTAAACTTAGGGTCATTCATCCAGTCATATTGACCGTGCATCACGTTATGACCTAATTCCATGTTTTCCATAATCTTGGCAAAACTCAGCAAGCCCGTGCCCAACACCCATGCAGGTGGGAACCAACCGGCAAACAAACATGCACGACCTGCGATAGATGCATAACGCACCGCTGCATAGACACGACGAATATATTGCGCATCTTTCTCGCCAATATCATCCAGTACTTCTTGCTTGATGGCATCTAGCTCACGTGCAAGTTCATCTAACTCAAATGTAGTTAACTCACGATTCTTCGGGTTTTTAAAATATTCAACTTTAACAGGCATATTCATTGTATTTATTCCCCTTATAAATCAACAACAAGATCGGTTTGTGCCGTATTGACACAGATTTTTAGAAAATTTCCAGGCTCAGAATTTTGTGCACCATTGACCAAGTTTTTGGTCGAACCTTCAACTTTGTTGCAGGCACATTTGTTACAGATTCCCATACGGCAGCCATGTTGAGGCTTCACATTTTGCTGTTCCAAACTTGCAAGAATGGATTGACCTTTGGGAATGCTTAAAATCTTCTTCGACTTTGTTAAGGTAATATTCACAAAACCAACATCATCATTTGCAAATGGACTCATGCTAAACGCTTCAGTTTTTAAGGTGTTGGCATGAGCGAAAAGCTGCTCAACCGTAGCTACAAACCCTGAAGGGCCGCATGCATATACCGTTGCATTTTCAATCTGATCCAATCCAGACATATGGTTTTGGTTTAAACGCTCACCTTCATCTGACTCTTGGGTATATAACATGCTGAGTGTGAAGTTTGAATATTGTGCTGCCAACTGCTCAAAATATGCTTTGAAAGCTGCATCAGTATGCTTTTTCACCCAATACATCAAATGTACAGGCTGCTTTTTAAGCTTGGCGGTCTTCTCTAAACGTTTCAGTAAGCTCAGCATGGGGGTAATACCACTGCCCGCAGCAAGTAAAATTAACCGTTGATCATTTACAGTTAATTGCATATCGCCATAAGGCTGGCCGAACTCTAAAACGTCGCCAATTTGAGCCTGCTCACATAGCCAATGGCTTGCCTTGCCTTGGTCTACTTTTTTCACATTTAGCAAGACATGTTGCGCATCAATCTGGGTCAAACTATAGGTACGTTCATAACGTACGCCTTGAACCACGACATACACAGGATGGTGCTGTCCCGCTTGCCCCATTTGAAAATGACGGTTGGTTTGCAGCGTCAAACTCACCATATCGTGTGCAACTTGCTCTTTTTTTACCACTTTACCCAAAGCTTGGTGTATCGACCAAAGTGGGTTGATTTTTTGAAGCCAAAAGTTAGCTGTGTGTCGGTCTATAACACTCTCAGCATACTCAGTTAAAGGAGATTTAGTTTTTTCAAGGATCTGCATAGTAAAGGACCACGCCATAGATTTTGAATTATTATACACATGTATATATATTTGTATATATACTCTGATTGTTTCGTTTCGTTTCACAATGCCGACCAGTGGGGCTATAATGAACCGATTGATTTAATTGCTTGATAAATATGACACCGACCACCATTCAAACCCATACAACCAACACAGAGCATGAAGCTTCAAAAAAACATGCACCAGTGCTTGCACGTAGTGTTGGTCGAAAAGCAACGATTACAAAAGATGAACTGTTTCAAGCTGCTTTAAATTTGATTGGTCCTGAAAAAAGTATTGCATCCCTGAGCTTGCGTGAAGTCGCACGTGAAGCAGGCATTGCGCCGAATAGTTTTTATCGTCATTTTAAAGATACCGATGAACTGGCTATTGAGTTAATTGAACGTGCAGGTGTTGTGCTACGTCAAATTTTGCATGAAGCACGTATTAAGGCCATTCGCCAAGAAAGCATTATTCGTAGCTCAGTCGAAGTTTTTATTGAACAACTCGATGCGGATGATGGCAACTTAAGCCTGCTATTACGCGAAGCATATACGGGTTCAGCATCTTATAAAAATGCGGTCGAAAGACAGTTGAATTATTTCCAGCAAGAGCTCAAAGACGATTTAATTCGTTTAGAACGCTTAAATAATAGCAAACTCTTCCACCCTGAATTGGTGGCCATGGCAATCACCCAATTGGTTTTCAATATGGGTGCCAAAGTGATTGATATGCCAAGTGTAGAGCGTAAAGAAATGGCCGAACAAACCATGATCATGATTCGCATGATTTTGGAAGGTTCACGTCATTTGGATGAAGCGATGATTCGCTAACCTATTATTACACCCAACAGATTCGCTGAAATATCTTCTTATTTGTTTCGCTGTTGCTCTTTAATGAGCTGTTGCACAAATTCAGCGGTCTGTTTCGGTTGTTCCAACGGAAACATATGCCCGCCTTCTAACACGCTATACTCAATCGCATAGGTTTTTTTCATCCCTTGGGGTAAACCTTGCTTATAGAAATGGCTGTCTTCTGCAGTTAATACATGAATCGGCATACTCGGTGCTTTGCGTGGGGTACGCCACCACCATGCAGGCACTGTCCTGAAGATCTCTGCTTCAGTATGTTTGGGAATGGTTAGCGTCACCCCATTTCGAGTCGGATCACTTTTTAAACCACATTCTATAAAGTCCGAAAAACACTGTTCATCAAAGTCTTTAAAAATACGATTCGGTCTGAGCGCCTGACTGGCCTGTTCAATACTCTCCCAATGATCACGACGTTTGACCGTCATCGCAGCCGGGGTGAGTTTTTCAATGGACTTCGATCCCAACTTTTGTAACGCTTCAAATAAAAAGGCCTTAGAACCAATCACAAACGGTGGGTCCATGATAATCACTTGAGAAAACAACTGTGGTTTTTTATAAGCCGCCATAAGCGTGAGTAAAGAGCCAAAAGAATGCCCTAAACCAATCACTTGTTGCCGTGGAAACTGCTGTTCAATATCTGAAATAACTTGATCCACCAAGGCTTCCCAACGGTATTCCACAGGGTAGTGCGGATCTAGACCAATCATCGGAATCGCTTTGACATCAAAATCTTTATTTAAAAACTGAAAGAATTTTTGATAGCTGCCCGAGGGAATGCCGTTTGCATGGGTAAAGTGTAAGGCTGGTTTGCTCATGTCATTCAGATCTATTATTTGTAGCTTATTTACCATAATCGTTTTTCAATCTAAACGAAATGGCGCAGGATGAATGCTAAGTCATAGACTTTGATCACTTCGGCCAATTTTAAAAATATTCCGGAATAGATCTGACATTACTTTGCAGAAACAGTTAAGTTCTGATTACCTAAAAAAGTAGCGCCACAGTTGGTTTTGTCTCCTGCAATCACCACAGCACGCCCCAAGACCGTTGTGCTCTGATCTGCTGCAATTGCAGAAACCACCATTCGACACTTAGGACAAAAATGCTTCATTCCATTTAAGTGCACAGCAATGCCATTGATCACAAAACTGTTTTCACATTCAGTGACTATGCCACCGTGTGTTGTTTTTGAACCCATTGTTACTAGAGCTTTAGACATAATTTATTGTTCGATACGTTAGAGTTTTAATGGCGAAAATTCTAGCATAAGCAAGCGCTTAAAATTTCAATGGATTACTTTTCAAATACAACTTAGACATCCCTTTTTTAAAATTCATTAAAAAAGCACCCGAAGGTGCTTTTCATACAGCAATTCCAATTATGGTTTAACCACAACCATCACTTGAATTGCTTCTGGTGTAACCGATAGGCCATCGAGCAAACCAAGACCTTCTTTTTGCAGTTTTTGTAAGCGCGAAATTTCGTCTTCACGAATACTCGGATTAAACTGCTTTAAATAAGTCAAGCGGTCAATTTCGTATTGCCACTTACTGCCGTAGACTTCTTTCGCCTGTTGCACAAAGCTCGGTAAAGCCGCACGTGCAAGCTCTAATGCTTGTACATAACGCTGTTCAATCACTTCACGGCGTGCTTTCACGACTTGACGACAGCTATTACCATCCAAATGATGCAAATACGGTTTTAAAATTTCAGGCGCAATTTTCTGCGACAGGTCTTGACCCTTTTCACTCAACAAAACGCGAATCAGCTGCTGCGGCAAGCTTGAAGGCAAATTCAATGCTTTCGGTGCAACCACATCGACCTTAAACCACACTTCCAACAATACCGAACCTTGCGGTAAAGCAGCTGATTTCAACACTGCAACGTTGGTACTACCAAAACCTTGAGTGTTGATCATTTCCATCACACTTTCAGTAAATGGATGTTCAAGGGTTAAATACTGAGCATCTTCACGTATCTGAGCTTGATCGCGGTAGAATGTCGCAGTCATGCCTTCTTCGTCCAAGGTTAAACCTTGAACTTGCATTTGATCGGTTGGTTTAATGATGACTGTACCGTTGCTTTGTTCGTCAAAATCAATATTTGTCGACGCCATAAAGCGCTTCATAAACATTGGCAAAGTGGTATTGTCATCATAAGACTCAAGCGCTTGTACAATTTCTTGAGCCACAATTGGACGACAAGAGTTGTATTCAAGCAAACGGTCGCGACCTGATTGTAACTCTGCTTCTAAGGCTTCACGTTGCACGCTAACTGCTTCTAGTAAGTCATCAAACTGCTGACCTTTATCTGTCAGTAAACAATCTTTCAATTCAACAATAAAGTTTTCTTGTAAAGTTTGCGCAGTTGGCGAGATATTACTGAAAATATTTAATGCTTCGTTATACCAACGGAACATACGTTCTTGTGCTGTTCCAATTAGATACGGCACATGAATTTGAATCCGATTTTCTTGACCAATACGATCTAAACGACCAATACGTTGTTCAAGTACATCTGGGTTCGCAGGCAAGTCAAATAAAATCAAATCTGATGCAAACTGGAAGTTACGACCTTCAGAACCAATTTCAGAGCACAGTAAAATTTGTGCACCATAAGATTCTTCAGCAAAGTAAGCTGACGCTTGGTCACGCTCAAGTAAACTCATGCCTTCATGGAACATTGCAGTACGAATACCCGCATGTAAACGGAGTACGTTTTCAAGTGCTTCAACCACGGGACCACTACGTGCAATGAGCAACACTTTTTTGTGTTTTAAGTCTGTACGTAGTTTTTCCATGAGCCACATGACACGCGGGTCAGCTTCCATCCACGCACCGTCAAGCTGTGCTTCCTCTGGCCACATTTGTTCACGTAATTTACCATCTTTAGACCAGTTTTCTGGTGCAGGCAAAGGCGCAGGTTGACAGTCACGACCTGGGAAGCCTTGAATGGCCTCACGGGTGTTACGGAACAAAATACGCCCTGTACCATGACGGTCTAAAAGCTCATGAATGGCACGGAAACGTTGTTCGGGTGCATCTTCAATGCGATGCCCTAACAAACCTTCCAATGCAGCCAAATGCCCTTCTTCAAGTGGCATATCTGACATCAGTACTTCAGCAATTTTTGCAGTTTGTTGATACTGGGTTTCTTCATCCAAGAAACGATCCAGCGAACTAAAACGCTGTGGGTCAAGTAAACGTAAACGCGCAAAGTGACTTTCCACACCCAGCTGTTCTGGGGTTGCCGTTAACAGTAAAACACCCGGTGTTTTTTCTGCTAACTCTTCGATCAAGTCATAGCGGTCATTACCACCGTCTTCTTCATTCCACATCAAGTGATGCGCTTCATCGACCACCAACAGATCGAAACCAGCTTCTAGGGCTTGTTCACGCAAGTCATCATGATCAATCATCAAATCGATTGACGCAATAATGCATTGTTCAGTCAGGAATGGATTCAGTTCAGGATCATGTTCTTTGATTGAAGCCGTACGGGTTAAATCAAATAATGAGAAGTTCAAATTGAAACGACGACGCATTTCAATCATCCACTGATATTGCAGTGAATCAGGTACCAAAATTAGGATGCGTTCTGAACGGCCCGTTTTAAGCTGTTGATGGATGATTAATCCAGCTTCAATGGTTTTACCTAAGCCCACTTCATCGGCTAAAAGGACACGGGGTGCAAAACGTTGGCCCACTTCGTGTGCAATATACAACTGATGAGGAATCAAGCCGACACGTGAACCGACCATACCGCGTAAAGGGCTCGACTTCATATTGGCTTGCATCAGCATCGCTTCAATACGTAAGTCGTACCATTCTTTATAGTCAATTTGACTTGCCAATAAGCGATCAAGCGGTTTAGACAGCTGAATTTGAGCGCCAATGCGAGTCTCATTCAGTGATTTACGCTCTTCCGTACCATCTTCTAAGCGACGAACAACGTTATAACGCACCACACCATGACGGTCTTCATGTGATTCAACCGTCCACTTGGTGCCTTCTTGATCTTGTAATTCATCGTTCACGTTAAAAATGATACGTGATAAAGGTGCATTATTCCGTGCATATACACGTGTTTCATCACTTTTAGGGAATAAGATGCTGACAGATCGCTCATCTACATCAATAAGAACTCCTAGACCTAGTTCCGTTTCAGTATCTGATAACCAACGTTGACCAATAGCAAACTGCTGCAATTTTTCCACCTTTATCTACAAGTTAGGACTGCAAATTTAATGCTCAAACATTGTTTGATATTTGAGCAAAATTATACACCTTTAAGCAATATATTTTGACATAAAGCTCACTAAAAAAGTGAGCAAATTTGATGATTCCACGTACTTAAAATGGTACTGGACAAATAAATTCGATACGTTCATCGGTTTGGGGATGATGAAAACTCAAACGCTCTGCGTGTAAACACAAACGCGGCATCAAATCTTGCTGTTCAGGTGCAGCATAAAGCGTATCTCCCACGATAGGATGACCTAAAAACTGCATATGTACACGAAGTTGATGCGAGCGCCCTGTAATGGGGGTGAGCGCCACACGAGTCACGGGCTGACCCTGTATTTCAAAATGTTCAATAGCTTTCCACTCAGTCACAGCAGGCTTGTTATGACTAGGCTCTGCAATATGTAACGGTGGACGGGATGGATCATAAATCACAGGCACATCAACAGTGCCCTGACCATCTAAATGACCAACCACAATCGCTTGATAGGTTTTATCGGTTTGACGTTCTTGAAACTGACGAGAAATGGTTTTTTGTCCCCAACGGCTGAGACCAAAAACCAAGATACCTGAGGTATCGCGATCAAGACGGTGGATCAGTAGTGTTTTAGGTTCTAGTTTGACTAAACGATTGATCATACAATCTTGTAAGTCTTCTGTCTTCCCCGGAACGGTGAGTATACCTGCAGGCTTATGGATGACCATAAAGTCTTCATCTCGATGAATCAGGTGTTCGGTTAGAAAATTACTCAAGGTTCCATTCCAAGCTGATCGCGAAAACAAGCGGGCAATAATAAAAAGCTTAAGCCAGAAATACAATGCAAAAATCGTTTTTTTTAATCATGAACCGATATTGATTGCATTATTTAACGTCAAACGCCGAGTCACAGTCTGTATCGATAAGAGAAACATAAAGATATCACTCTATTATGACAAACGATTTCTAAATAACCACGCAGCCAAAGGCAAAGTAATTATGGCTAATATCAACATCGGTACAAAGTCCCATTTCACTTGCGCAAAACTCGCACCTTCCAAATACACCCGTTGTACCAAGTCGATGCCAAAGCGTAGCGGGTTGGCATAAGTCAGCCAATTCAACACTTCTGGCATATTTTGTACAGGAGTTAGTAAACCAGATAAAAGTGTCAAAGGCATGATCAAAAAGAAAGTATACAGCATAGCTTGTTGCATATTCAGTGCAATTGCTGAAATCGACAGTCCCACACCCACAACGGCAATATTAAAGGCAAATAATCCAAAATAAAGTAAGGTCAAGGAGCCATTCATCGGGATCTGGAACCAGAACAGAATAATTGCCAAAATAATGGAAGATTGAATAACCCCAATAATAATCGGCGGAATTGCCTTCCCGATCATAATCTGCGTCGGGGTATAGGGTGTAACTAAGAGCTGATCAAAAGTCCCTTGTTCACGCTCGCGTGCTACTGAAAGTGCAGAAAGTAACAGTGTCTGCATCATACTTAAAGTTGCAATCAGAGATGGCATGATGCCCCATCTCGACTCGACATTCGGATTATACCATGTCCGCGCTTGTACCGTGATCGCGGAGTTGGTTCCCAAACGTTCTTGATTGACCTGCCCCACCACACTGCTGATGTAGGAGCCCGCCATACTTGCGGTCGATGAGTTTCTCCCATCTAGAATCACTTGAATCGGGGAAGACTCTTGATTATTGAGCTTATCCTCAAAATCAGCAGGAATGGTGATGACTGCCAAGGCTGTTCGATCATTAATCACCTGTTGGATTTGTTGGTTATTTTGCAAATCTGCCGTTCGTTTAAAAATTCCTGAACCATCTAAATGCGCTAAAACTTGTTGTGAGCTTTGACTTCGGCTTTGATCCAGCACAGCATAATCAACATGATTCACATCATAACTTGCGGCATAACCAAACAAGACCGCTTGGATAAATACAGGCGCGATTAAGGTCACTCGATTGGCAGGATCGACTAAAATGGCTAAAAACTCCTTTCGAATCAGCACCCACAGATAACGAAACCAGCGCATTAACGTTGTCATAACACCATTCTTCCTTTCGTTAGCCCAAGCGCTTTTTCAGTGTACGCGCGGTCATTACTGTGAATAGCACGATATAGATCAGTAAAATGCTACATTCTTTGAACCACAAAGACCAATCATCGCCACCGAGTAATAGCGTTTTAATCAAAGTCATATAGTGCGTTGCCGGTAAAACATTGCTGATGATTTGCACAATTAGCGGTAGGTTTCGTGTGTCGAACACAAAACCTGAAAGCATTAAAGCAGGCATAAAGCTGGCAAGCAGCGCCATCTGACTGGCTTGAAACTGACTTTTTGATAGACCTGAAATCATCAGACCCAGCAGTAACGACACCATTAAATATAAAAAAGAGGCACTCATAACAGAGAGCAGTGATGCGCGAATGGGTACATCAAACAGAACATGTGCTGCAACTAAACACATCACAATATCGATCATCCCAATCACGATATACGGCGCCAGTTTTGAAAGTACAATTTCTAGAGGACGTACGGGCGTAACATATAATGCTTCTAAAGTGCCACGCTCGCGCTCACGTGCAATCAGCAAGCCTGTTAAAAATGCGCCGACCAAGGTCAAAATCAGGACAATTAAACCCGGTACTAAAAACCATGTGCTATTTGCAGACTCGTTAAACCACATACGTTGTTCAACCGTGATAATGCCAGCCATCAAAGCTGCATTGGTTCGGTCTGCTTGTATCAAGCTGGCGGTATTGAGCGCACTGGTAATATAACCCTGCAAAGCCGAAGCAATACTAGTCGAACGGCCATTGGTAATGACCTGAACAGCACCCACTCCCTTTGCATATTGCTCCGCAAAGTTACTGGGTATATTGACGATTGCATCAATTTCAGCCTTGCCCATTGCGGCTTTAGCTTGGCTAAAGCTTGTATAGTGCTTGACGGTAATATATTTAGAGCCGTTTAGCCCACTCATCAGTTGCTGACTCTGTGGCGTGGATTGTTGCTCCACCACCCCGACGCGTCCATTGGTTAAATCGAAAGACAGTCCATAACCAAACAGAAAAATTAAAATAATCGGTAGAATGAAACCGATCGCCATACTGCTTTTATCACGAAGCAGCTGTTTGGATTCTTTACGTGTTAAGGCAAACAGTCGTTTCCAGAAAGCTGAGAAATGATTCATCTGACACTCCTCAGTGAGCCTGCATGTCCGCACGGGACTGTTCAACGATGGCAATAAAAGCGCTATTCATATCGTTTACACCCTCTAACTGTGTCATCCCACGAATCTGTTGAGGTGTGCCAATCGCCAGCAACTTCCCTGCATCTTGAATCGCAATCCGATCACAATATTCAGCTTCTTCCATAAAGTGTGTGGTCACAATTATGGTCATGCCTTGGTTCGCTAGCTCTCCAATGGTGTACCAAAAAGAGCGCCTTGCTAACGGATCAATACCACTGGTCGGTTCATCTAAAAATACAATTTCAGGCTGATGTAACAGTGCTGCTGCCATCGACAAACGCTGTTTAAAACCATTTGGTAGATCACCGCTTTTAGCATGTGGCTTAAGTTCAAACTGAAGCAACGCTTTATCAATTTGCTGCTTTAACTGTTTGCCCGATAAGCCATAAGCGCCACCAAAAAACTTTAAATTATCCAGCACACTCAAATTGCCATACAGGGCAAACTTCTGCGATACATAACCAATTTTTGCCCTTGCCTGCGCACGAGCTGTGCGCAAATTCATGCCTGCCACTTCCAACACACCACTGCTGGCGGGCAGTAAGCCACAGAGCATACGAAACGTCGTGGTCTTACCTGCACCATTGGGGCCAAGTAAACCAAAAATTTCGCCTCGGGATACATCAAACGAGGTACTGGCCACGGCGGTAAAATCGCCAAAAGTGCGTACCAAATCCTTCACCACAATCACAGGTTTTTCGAGCTGCTGTTTTACATCCTGCTCTGTTTTCACTTGTGGTGGATCAGAGTTTTCTATCCATGATTTTGAAGGGTCTAAAGCTAAATTTTCCTGTGCCAATACCATTTTTTGAGTATGCTTCGCCTCATGTAAAAGCAACATAAATGCATCTTCTAATTCTGCTGGCCTCTGTTCCGCAACAAGGCCTTTGGGTAACAGATCTGTAGGAAGTGTTGAGCTTTCAGCTCGCGTAATAAAACGGACTGCATCTCCTTTGGGAACTGCATCGGCAATATAATATTGATTATCGAGTAAGTGTGCTTGTAACACCCGCGCCTTCATGTCAGGACTGGGTTTTACTTGCCATGTTTGTCCCTGTGCCTGAGCCGTTAGTTCCTCGGGCGTACCTTGCTTTAAGACTTGTCCATCCATCATGACATAAACCTGATGACAGCGCTCAGCTTCATCCATATACGCCGTACAGAGGATGACACTCAAGTTCTCCTCTCTCACCAACTGTTCAATGATGATCCACAAATCACGCCGTGAGAGTGGATCGACACCGACACTCGGTTCATCTAACAGCAATAGTTCAGGTGAACGGACTAAAGTACAGGCCAAACCTAACTTCTGCTTCATGCCTCCAGAGAGTTTTCCTGCGGGACGCTCTGTAAAGCGCGCTAAATCGGTAATTTTGAGTAAACGTGCAAAACGCTCCTTACGAACGTTCATTGGCACGCCATGCAAATCCGCATACAAGTCTAAATTTTCTTGAATACTGAGGTCTTCATACAAACCAAACTTTTGTGGCATGTAGCTGATACGATCTTGCACAGATTGTGGATCTTTGGCGACATCCATTCCTAAGACTTTTAAGCTCCCAGTGGTTGGCTCATATAAACCTGCGATCAATCTTAAAAATGTAGTTTTACCTGCACCATCAGGCCCAACCAAAGCCGTCAGTTGTCCTGTTTTGATCTGCATATTTATGCCTTGCAAAGCCTGCACATCATCCAAACCTTTTTGTTCTGCTTTAAAGGTTTTGTTTAAATCCGTGGCAATTACAATGCTCTCTACTGACATCGACATACTCCCCTGCCTTAAGGATTGTTCGTGGCAGTTGGACGCGATGATTTGGCTATGTTCACCGTCACAGGTTGTCCCATCTTCAGTTGGTCATTCGGGTCATCGACATAAATACGGACTTCATACACCAAAGTCGTGCGAATATCTTCGGTCTGTACCGTTTTCGGGGTAAATTCCGCCACAAATGAGATATAACCAATTTTTCCTGTGATGGGCTGATTCGGTTGTGAGTCACGAATGACTTGGGCTGCTGCGCCCATGTTGATATGTCCAAGATCCATTTCACTGGCATAAACACGCACCCATTTAGGATGGATCAGGGCAATGGTATAGACGGACTTGTTTGAAGTCGTCATATCACCAACTTCTTGTAAACGTGCACGAATTACGCCATTCACAGGTGCCAGCAGCTTACTTTGAGTAATTTGGTAATCAATCAAATCAAGATTGGCCTTGGTCGATTCATATTGTGCTTTAGCCGCTTCACGATCTTCTGTGCGTGCACCTTTCAAAAGTAACTCTAGGTTGGCTTTGGTTTCACCGACGGCCGCTTCCGCCATTTTCATATTGCTTTTTGCAGCATCAACCTCTTGCTTACTCACCGCTTGACCCGCAGTACTCCGGTTTAAGACATTTAAACGCTGGTATTGTTTATCGGCATTTTCAAATTGGGCTTGGGCAGACTGTACTTTCGCTTTCGCTTGGGTAATCTCTTCAGGTCTATTGCCCGCAGCTTGTTCATTTAAGGTTTGCTGTTGAACGTGTAACTGTGCTTGGGCTTGCTGTGCTTGTATAGTAAGCGAGTCGGTATTCAGTTCGGCAAGAACCTGACCTTTTTGAACGCGATCGCCTTCTTGAACAGCCAAGCTTTGAATGCGTCCAGCCGTTTCAAATGCAAGCGAGACTTGTCGAATATCAACATTGCCATATAGCACCAGATGATCGGGATCGACTTTGTCTCGACTGAACCACAAAAATGCAGCTGCTACAGCAATGAGCAACCCCCCAACCAGTAATATGAACTTACTTTTGTTCATGTACACCAAACCTTCGCTTAGTTTTAATACAAGTTTAAATTTAATTTAAACTATAACAATTCAGTTAAGAAAGATATACTTCAAGTCTAAATTTTGATGCAGAGTAAATAATGTCTAGAGCTGGACGTAGCGATGGTGATTTAACCAAATCAAAAATTTTGGATGCTGCTGGTCGCCTGATTGCTCAGGATGGTTTTGCCAAAACCACGAGTAAAGCCATTGCCAAGCTGGCCGAAGTCGATTTGGCTGCCATTAACTATCACTTCGATGGTCGTGATGGCTTATATCGTGCCGTACTTGCCGAAGCACATACGCATTATATTGATGAACAAGAACTCTTGACCTTGCTTAACAGCTCTAAAACGCCTACTGAAAAACTGAAAGCTTTTTTTGAAAGCCTAATCGGTAAGCTGGTTGAAACCGATGTCTGGCATAGCAAAGTGTTTGTTCGTGAACTTTTTTCACCGACCACCCACCTATACACGTTTATGCAAAATGATGGTGCGCGAAAGTTTCTTTTGGTTAAAAAAATTATTAGCCAAGTTTCAGGTATCGATGAAAACCACCCTGCACTTTTGCCTTGTGTACTCAGCACAGTTGCACCCTGTATGATGCTGATTTTGGCAGATGCAAATGGACCAAGCCCACTTAAAAATGTCTCCAAACTTGAACCTGCGCTTTTGGTTAAACATCTCATGACCTTTTCAGTCGCAGGTTTACAAGCCGCTAAACAACTTTATCTTTGATAAACCAACTGTCCTTGCTTATAGGTTGCAAGGACTTTGATGTCTTTGATCTTAGACGGATCAATCGTGATTGGATTATCACTTAAAACAACAAAGTCACCATATTTCCCAGTACTTAATGTGCCTTTGATGTCTTCTTCAAAATACTGATATGCAGCCCAGTCCGTCATCGTTTTAAGTGCGATATACGGGCTAACTTTTTGAGCCTCACCCAAAACTTTGCCTGTTCGCGTGGTGCGATTAACGGTTGCATCCAACACCATCATGCTTTTCGGTGGGATAACAGGAGCATCATGATGCTCGGTGAAAATCATGCCTTTTCTTAAGGCTGAACCTGTCGGTGAAATATGTTCAGCACGCTTTTCACCTAAGGTCTGTGCCACATGCCAATCCCCCCAGTAGTAGGTATGTAGAGAAAAAAATGAGGGAATCAAGTGAAGCTGTTTCGCCCGATCCAGTTGATCCTCTCGCATAGTTTGCGCATGAATAATCACATCTCTTCGCTGTGAGGCATCATATTTCTTTTGTGCATTGGCAATCATATTGAGGTATTGATCTATCGCGGCATCACCATTGGCATGTGCCAAAATTGGCCATTGTTGTTGAAAAGCCAAATCAATCATATGCTGGACTGTTTTTTGCTCTGGAAATGCAGGATAGCCACGATAGTTCTTATCTTTCCCTTCAGGCGGAACCACATAAGGTTCTGTTAGCCACGCTGTTTTACCTTGAGGTGAACCATCTAAGCTAATTTTCACGCCGCCAATTCTAAAGTGATTGACATAGTTTTTGCTTACACCTTTTTCGAGCATATATGCCTGTTCTGAACTGATATCGGGATAAGAGACGACATCGATGGCTAATTTGTTTTGATTGGCCAAACTGCGCCAAAGTTCTGAAGTACCACGATCAGCTCGTCCTTCTTGTACCGTGGTGTAGCCATTTTTCATATAGGTCTGTACCGCAGTCAACGCCATCTGCTGCATCATTTCAGGTGGGACCGTTTTAAAAGCCTGTAACATGGCCTCAATCACAACACTTTCTTCCAGTACACCATTTGGAATATTGGTCCCCACTACGCGTCGAATCACACCACCACTGGGGTCGCTACTTTTTTCATTAATGCCTAACAACTCTAACGCTTTATGATTTACAGAGGCCAAATGCCCTGACTGATGCAAAATCAGCACCGGTTGAGTCGTTGAAATCTGATCTAAATCCGTTGCTGTCGGATGGGCTTTCTCTTGTAGCTGGGCATCATCATAACCATTGCCAATAATCCAACCAGAAGTGGCTTGGACAAAGGTTGGATTTTGCTTTGCCCACGCCTTCATTTCTTGAACCAATGTGGCAATACTCACCACCTTGCCATCTGGCGGCGGATATAAATTTGCCACAGTTTGCTGCATACCGACAGAGTTTAAATGGCTATGTGCATCGATAATGCCCGGTATGACGGTATTGTGATTCAAGTTCAAGCGTTTAGCCTGTGGCGCGAGCTTTTCAGCCTCAGACATTGTGCCTGTATAGCGGATCTTTCCATCTTGAATTAACATGGCATCGACATAGCTGGGCTGCATGCCTTGCATGGTTAAAATGGGGCCACCATAGACCAATAAGGCATTTTGCGTCTGTTGCTGTGTGTTTGAAGCGGTGCTAGACGGGCTGGATGTACAACCGCTCATCAGTACCACAGAGGAAGAAAGTAGAGCCGTCAGTAAAAAAGAAACTTTATTAAAAAGCATGGGTTAAACACCTCATATTGCTAAATATTATATTTTGCTCTGTACGAGCATTCGTTATATCTATAAAACTTTGAATACAACATATCATCGCTCTACCTTAGCACTTTAAGCCAGCTCTTGTAAGGCAGAATAAGGTGCTCAATATTCAACGGATTATTGCAATAACTTTAAGATATGTTGTAAACGGACATTATCTATATTTTCTTTATACACTGCATAAATCGGCGCAATACATGGGTTGTTCGCCTTGAGTGCTTTATAAACAATCTGCTTATTCCAAAAGTCACGGATGGCCTCAGGCACGATGGATAGGCCAATCCCCGCGGCAATCAAGTTTAAGCTTGAGGTTAAACGTGGCGCTTCTTGTACAATTTTGGGACTAAATCCAGATTGGTAACAACTGGCCAAAATATTATCAAATAAATCTTGCCCAGCTAAACGTCGGTACAACACAAAATCATGCGGTTCAAGATCCAGCAAATGAATCGGTTCAGCTTGTTCAGCCAAAGGATGATTGTTTGGTAAGGCCACAATGAGCGGCTCATCCAGTACATGTAGGCTTGTTAAACCGAGGCCAATGGGTGCAGGTTTGCGTAAGAAGACAATGTCATTTTTTTCATTACTAATGGAATCTATGAGCGAGCTACTGCCATCTTCTTCCAAATGAATTGAAACACGTGGAAAAGTTTCCCGAAAGTTACGCAGCAAGGCCGGTAAAAATGGATGTAAGCCAACCGAGTTGGTAAAGCCAATATTAATCTGACCTTCGACTCCCAAAGAAATATCCTGCACACGTTTGGGAATCAACTGTGCATGCGCCAATATCGCAAGGGCTTCTTTGTACAAAACCTTACCTGCTTCTGTTACCTCAACACCACGCGGCAAACGCTTTAGCAGTTGTGTATTCAACTCTTCTTCCAAGCTTTTGATAATCCGTGTCAACGGTGGTTGTTGCATATTCAAACGTACCGCAGCATGCGAAATATTACTTTCTTCTACAACTGCAACAAATGCTCTGAGTTTATGGATATCAATCATGTCTGCCCCATTAAACATACTTTTTCAGTATATATAACGTCAAAAATAGCATTTTTCAACATATCTCTACAGGTTCATACTGAGCTCATTCAACAAAAGGCGAAAGACATGAACACTGAAGTGCTTCCTGCTGAACAAATAACCCACCCGAGCTCTCGGGAACTTTTTGCAGGCTTTATGAAGCTGGGACTCATGGGCTTTGGTGGCGTACTGCCACTTGCGCACCAAATGGTTGTAGAAGACCAAAAATGGCTCAACACAGAAGAGTTCACGCACTTATTGGGTGTCTGTCAAATCCTCCCTGGTGGAAACATCATTAATATGGCTGTTGCGATTGGTTATGAGTTTCAGGGGGTTAAAGGTGCTATTAGTGCTGTTCTCGGGTTGATTTTTGCACCGACGGTGATTGTGATTTTGCTGTATCAGCTCTATACCCAATTTCAAAGTATCCCCGTGATTCAGCACATGATACAGGGACTGGCAGCGGCAGCAGCAGGTTTACTGTTTGCCATGGGGCTAAAAATGCTGAAACCCATTCTGAAAAGTTACCTCACGATCTTTACCATTGCGCTGACCATTGTCTTTATGCTGATTATTAAGATTCCCCTGGCATTAACGTTACTGATCTTAGTCAGCATCAATGTCGCAGTCTTAAGCTTGAAAAAAAGAGGAAAAAACGCATGATTTTACTCACCTTAGCCATCGTTTTTACCCAGCTTTCTATATTGGCCTTTGGTGGCGGCAATGCAATTTTGCCTGAAATGCAACATCAAGTAGTCGAAGTGCATCGTTGGCTTACTGCCACAGAGTTCAGTACCATGTTTGCCATGGCTCAAGCGGCACCGGGCCCCAATATGATGATTGTACCTTTGGTCGGCTGGCATGTGGCTGGACCTGCTGGACTGTTCGTGACTTCATTGGCGAAGTTTGGGCCCTCTTCTGTACTGACTATATTTGCACTCAAGTTTTGGAATCAGTTTAAGGATCACCCGCTACGTAGCATGTTTGAAAAAGCACTGAAACCAATTACTGTCGGCTTGGTTTTGGTCAGTGCCTATATTATTGCCGCTGCATCTGCTCAGAACTGGTTACTCATTGCAATCGTTATCGTCGCTACTGGTTTAAGTTTAGTTAAAAAAATTCATCCACTGTGGGTCATGCTCTTTGGAGCAATGTCAGGCGCACTGTTTTTATAAACGGTGTGTCATGAAAGTCAGTGTTCAATAACACATACTTTCTATTTTATTGTTACTTTCAAATAAATAGTTTAAGCCTTACATCTGAAAACTAAGAGCTAAGGCTTACCCGTTTGAGCCAATAAACATCTGAAAAAACCAAGGCGTTAGGAAATATTTCCACCCATAGCAGTGATTAATTGCGCTGTATTTTTTAATTGGATTTGTTGCAACTCTAATGTGCTCTGTTCAGCTTGTAGCCTTAAATTCTGCGCTGTGACCACTTCCAAATAACTGACCAAACCCGCGTTATAACGTCGCATTACCACTTGTTCGTTTTCTTTAGTCAGTTGCAGTAACTGAGCTTGCTCCAGTTGTTGTTGTTTCAAACTTGAAGTTTGCATTAAGGCATCATCGACTTCCTTCCAGCCCGTAAGTACGGCTTGCTTATAGGCTGCTAATTTTTCGTCATAACTTGCCTGCGCTTGAGCAATTTCAGCTTGACGTTTTCCACCATCAAAAATAACTGAAGCCGCTTCTAAGCCCGTAGACCATAAATATGCAGGGGCTTGGAACAACTGACCCAACACTTGGCTATTTAAACTCGCATTAAGACCAATATTAATATCTGGCAACCAAGCTGTTTGCGCTAAACCCAACTGTGCATGTGTACTCGCAAGCTCCCGCTCTGCACGAATCACGTCGGGACGTTGCATGAGTAAACGACTTGGTAGCTGCGCGGGTACAGTAGGAATACTCAAACCTTGCTGTCGTTTTACCAATTGAAACTGAGCCACACTTTTACCCTGCAAGACTGCCAGCACATTTTCCTGTAAATTGCGTTCGCGTTGCATTTCGATCTGCTGTATTTGCACTTGTTTCAACTGTGTTTCTGCCTGTATTACATCTGCCCGCGCAATCATCCCTGCTGTATATTGGTTTTTTAAAATTTGCACTGAACGTACGTAACTTTTTTGGGTTTGCTGCAATACATCAAGTTGCGCATCCAAAACACGAATGTTCCAATAGGCCTCAGTCGCCAATAATTGTTGATTCAGTTTCACTGCGGCTAAGTCCGCCTGCACCGCTTCTAAATTTGCCTGTTGTCCCTCTATCGCTTTCGCCACACGCCCCCACACATCAGGAATCCAGCTAGCCTGAACTCCAGTACTAAACTGACTATTTGGAGAGGTATGCTTTGCGCCATTACGCTTGGCAGCACCTTCTAAGCTTAGACTGACAGAACGACTGGCTTTTTGCTGTTCAAGTAAAGCATTTGCTTGTCTATAACGTGCCTCGGCCTGTTTCAAATTTAAGTTTTCTGCATTTAACTGTTGCAGCAGTTGGACTAAAACGGGGTCTTCATAAATTTTCCACCATGCGACTGTCGCTCCTTTTAAGCCTGCTGTTTCTGTCCAATTGAGCGCAGCATATTTATATTGCTCATCTGCTTGAATCAGCGGTGTTTTATATTCGGGAGGATGTACAACCGCCGTAGAACTACATGCAGTCAACAACAACACACAACTTAGGCTTAAGACATTTTTATAAACCAAACCTGACATTCTATTTTCCTATTTCTTTATCTATTTGCCTAAGCTTGGCAGCACAAATTTACGTTTAAATCTCGAACAAGATTCAGCCCATTTTTCAAAGAGCAAATACAAAACAGGCGTTGTGTACAAAGTTAAGAGCTGCCCAAGCGCTAAACCGCCCACAATGACCACACCCAAAGGCTGACGTAACTCCGCCCCCTCACCCCAACTACAAGCCAGCGGAATTGCACCCAATAATGCTGCGGTATTGGTCATTAAGATCGGGCGAAAACGCAGAGCCGCCGCAGACAATACAGCTTGATATACTGACTTTCCTGCACGCCGTTCGTATAAAGTAAAATCAATCAATAAAATGGCATTTTTCACAACGATACCAATGAGTAAAAACATGCCCAACAATGCGATCAAGGTAAACTCAAAGTTAAATATCCATAAGGTTAACAGTGCGCCCAAAGCCACAGCGGGTATGGTCGATAAAATCGTTAATGGATGCACCACACTTTCATAGGTCACCCCAAGCACGATATAAATCAACAAAATCACCGCAAGAATCAGTAACGGAGTACTTAAGCCCGCTTGTAAACTTTCTGCTTCTACGTTTTTATCCGTGGTCATAAAAACGTTGTTTGGCAACATCACTTCAGTTAAGACAGATCGGATTGCGGCATCGGCCTGTTCATAGCTATAGCCCTGTTTCACCACATAACCAATACCCATCGCGGCATATTGATTACGTCTATACACTCGATCATTGGTAATTCCATAAGACCATGTCGCAAAGTTACGCAGCGGCACAGCTTGTCCATCTTTATTAGGAACTTGTACATTGGCTAAGGATTCAGGATGTTCCGTGAAGTGTTTATCTACTTCCATGACCACATGAAACTGTTGGGTTTGATCATAAATGGTTGAAATCTGGCGCTGTGAAAATGAGTTGTTCAGTACACTCGAAATGCTTTCAATATCAACGCCCAAACGGCGTGCCGCTTCACGGTCTACATCTAGGGTTACATGCTGCGCGCCTTCATCCCCCATGGTTTCCACTTCCTCAAGTTCAGGCAGCTTTTGCATGGCCTGCGCGACTTTCGGTACCCATTGGCGCAGCTGTGCAACATCATCTGACTGTAGCAACAGCATATAATCTTGGCCACTGCCACTTGAAAAAGGATCATCCAGTTCTAACTCTTGTTCCACACGCGCTGAGAAAATTGCCCCAGCCTGCCACGGCGCATTTTGTTTCATACGCTCGACAATGGCATGCGAGCTTTGCCCCTCACGCTCTGCTTTAGGTTTTAAACTCACCATGAAAAAGGAATTAGTGGTTCCGCCTGCTCCCCCTGAGGTTCCAACCACATCTTTTACAGCAGGGTCACTCAACAAGCTTTGACTAAAGGCTGCAATTTTGGGTTGCATAATTTGAAAGGAAAACCCGTCATCACCACGAATAAAAGCCTCAACCCGTCCTGTATCTTGCTCAGGCAATACTCGTTTAGGAAGGTGCTGATAAACATAGAATGAGGCCCCAATCGCACCTAGCCAAAATAAAATTACGACATAGCCATGTGCTAGCATCCATTTTAAAGATGTTAAATAAGCATGATTGAACTGCTGCATGCAGTGATGGCTAAATTGATATAAAGGCTGATGTTGATGGCTCTCTAGTGGTTTTAAACAACGAGCAGATAAGCTTGGTGTCAATACCAAGGAAACAAAAACCGATAACACCACAATAAAAACTAAGGTCAGTGAAAATTCGCGGAACAGCCGCTCAATCACACCGCCCATAAACAGCACTGAAATGAAAATCACCACCAAAGCCAAATTCATGGCCACTAAAGTCAGCCCCACCTCCTGAATCCCTTTAATGGCAGCCTGTACAGGAGAATCTCCCTGCTCAATATGACGCTCAATGTTTTCCAGCACCACAATCGCATCATCCACCACCAATCCAATAGCGACAATTACCGCCATAATGGAGAGGTTATTTAGCGAAAAGCCTGCTAAATACACCAAACTACAAGCACCCACCAAAGTCACCAGCATGGCAATACTCGGCACAAGAGCACTTTGCATACGCCCTAACATTAAAGCAACGACAATGATGACTAACAGCATAGAAAACAACAGCGTATCGCGGGCTTCCGCTAAGCCTGCGCGAATGATTTCAGAACCATCCATTACCGGAGTCAATTGTGCGTCTGCGGGTATGAGTGATTTTAATTCAGGCAGTTTTTCTTTGATTTGATCAATGGTCGCCACGGTATTGGCATTGGGTTGACGGCTGATTTTTATAATCACCGCAGGTTTACCATTATGAAAACCACTGACATAGCGGTTTTCAACAGAATCTTGCACCTCAGCCACATCTTTTAAACGCACAATTGCTTGAGCATTACGATGAATTACCAAGTTGGCAAAATCTTGCGCTTGTTTTAAATCATTCGACAGTGCAACTTGCCAACGAAGTTGATCGGTTTCAACCACACCCAACGCTTGTACTGTATTACTTTTTTCAATTGCAGTACGGACTTGTTCCAATGAAACGCCCTGTGCAATGAGTGCATTCGGATTTAAGATAATCCGCGCCGCAGGCATAGACGCGCCATCAATTTCAACTTCACCGACTCCACTCATCTGCGCAAGACTCGGCTGGAGCTGATTGCTGGCAATTTCATATAATTTACCCGCAGATAAATGCTCTGAACTCAATGCCAAATAAAAAATTGGGCTTTGGCTGGGATTAACCTTGAAATATTCAGGTGGGCTAGGCATCCCTGATGGAAGTTGCGACATTGCAGCATTAATGGCCGCCTGTACTTCTCGTGCCGCCTCATTGATATCGGTATCTAAGTCAAAGTGCAAAGTCACTTGCGTTGCATTTTGACTACTAGATGAATTAATCGCTTTTACCCCAGAAACGCCCATCATGGCCCGTTCTAAAGGTGTTGCAACCGTCGCCGACATACTTTCAGGACTTGCCCCAGGTAAACTGGCCCGCACCACGATGGTCGGAATATCTGCCTGAGGTAAGGATGCCACAGGTAAGCGGAAATACGCCAATACGCCAAGCAATACAATCGCTATGCCCAATAACACACAAGTAACAGGACGATGAACCAAAGCAGGGAGTAACTTCAAAACTCGCTCCTTGTTTCATCAAGTTCAGCTAAAGGTAGCTTCGGCTTTTGAAAAGCATGCTGTAAACGATCAAAAAACAAATAAACCACAGGCGTAGTAAATAGCGTCAGTACCTGACTTAAAATCAAACCACCAACCATGACAATCCCCAGAGGCTGACGTAATTCAGCTCCAGAACCTGATGCTAACATGAGTGGAATAGCACCGACCAATGCCGCCAATGTCGTCATTAAAATGGGGCGGAATCGCATCAACGCCGCCTGATAAATCGCTTGCTGAGGTGAAAGACCATCTTGGCGCTGTGCTGCCAAGGCAAAGTCCACCATCATGATGCCGTTTTTCTTCACCAAACCAATCAATAAAATAATGCCGATTAAAGCAATCATATCGAGTGGTCGACCTACCATAAACAGCGCCAATAAAGCCCCTATTGCCGCAGATGGTAAGGTTGAAAGAATAGTGATGGGATGAATAAAGCTCTCATACAACATCCCAAGCACGATATACATGGTCACAATCGCGGCGATCACCAACCAAAAGGTATGCTTTTGCGAGTTTTCAAATGCAGCAGCAGCCCCTTGTAGCTGAAGCTTAACTTCAGCAGGTAAATTGAGCTGCTGCTCTACACGTTGAATGGCTTGGATGGCATCTCCCAAGGCCACGCCTGCTGCAAGGTTGAAAGAGATACCATTGGCAGGAAATTGAGCTTGTTGCTGTAAAATAATCGGGACACGCTTTTGTACAATGCTTGCCACAGAACTGAGTAAAATCGGCTCTCCGCTGGCATTATGGATATAGGTTTGCTCTAAAGCTTGTATCCCTTGAGTTAACTCTGGCGCCATCTCTAGCACAATGCGGTACTGATTCGACTGGGTATATAGAGTTGCAATTTGTCGCTGTGCAAATAGATTTTGCAAAGCCAAACTAATGTCTTCTACTGTTAAGCCGAATCTCGCTGCTGCATCTCGATTGACATCAATATACGCCTGTAAACCTTGCCCGTCGTTTTCACTGCTCACTTCTGCAAACTCAACTTGTTGGCGTAAAGCATCTACCAAGACAGGTGTCCATAACGCTAAGTCTGTGTTTTTTGCTGCCGTCAAACTGAGCTGATATTGAGTTCGACTAATTTTATCTTCAATACTTAACTCCTGCACAGGTTGCATCCAAGCTTGGATCCCCTGAACATGGCCCAACTCTCCACGCAGACGTGCCATGACTTGATCTGCACCCTCTCGTTCAGCATGTGATTTTAAGTTAATTAAAATTCGCCCATTACTAAGTTTCGGGTTATTGGCATCAATACCAATAAACGAAGATAGGCTTTCAACAGCGGGATCTTTTAAAATTTCAGCCGCCAGCACCTGTTGGCGCTCACTCATGGCCTGAAATGAAATATCATCTGGGGCTTCTGTCACTACTTGGATAACGCCACTGTCCTGCACAGGGAAAAAACCTTTAGGAATCATCCAATACAAGAACCCTGCAAATAACACTGTACTCAGCATAACGGCCAGTGTCAGGGTTTGATGCTGAAACACCCATTGCAAAGCTTTTCCATACTGCTGAATGATGCCATCCAGACTCCATCTATTGGCTGAAGTTTGATGCTCTGCTTCTTTTAATGATGCTTTGCCTTTGAGCAAATAAGCGCACATCATCGGCGTTAAGGTTAAAGAGACCACTAGAGAAATTGCAATTGCAGCCGCCAAAGTCACTGCAAACTCATGGAACAACCGTCCAACTACATCGCCCATAAAAAGCAGCGGAATGAGAACAGCAATCAATGAAATGGTTAAAGAAATGAGCGTAAAACCTATTTCTTTCGACCCTTTGAGTGCCGCTTGCATCAGGCTTTCACCAGCTTCACGATGTCGTGCAATATTTTCCAACATCACAATCGCATCATCCACCACAAAACCTGTGGCAATGGTCAGCGCCATTAAGGTCAGGTTATTGACTGAAAAACCTAAAAAATACATCAGTACAAAGGTACCAATGATTGACAGCGGAACAGCAATACTCGGAATAATGGTGGCAGATAAATTTCTTAAAAAGAGAAAAGTTACCATCACCACCAAACAAACCGCAAAAACCAATTCCTTTTGCACATCGTGGATCGAACTACGAATACTCTCAGTACGGTCGGTCAGTACTCGAATTTTGACATTGTCGGGTAGGTTCTTTTGCAGCTCAGGCAACAGCTGTTTAATCTGATCGGCCACTTGAATCACGTTGGCATTCGGTTGACGCTGTACATTCACCAAAATGGCGGCTTGACTGTCTGCCCATGCCGCCATATAGCGGTCTTCACTGCCTTCAATCACCTGTGCCACATCTTTTAATCGAATCGGTGCGCCATTATTCCAGCGTAAAATGAGGCTTTCATAGTCGCCAATTGAACGAATTTGATCATTGGCATCCAGCATGGTACTCCGATAGGGCCCATCAAAACTGCCTTTGGGTTGACTGGCATTGGCAGCATTGATTGCGGTGCGGACATCTTCGGCACTCATTTTATAAGCGGCAAGCGCAGCAGGATTCATTTGCACCCGTATTGCTGGTCGTTGCCCACCAGCAAGACTCACCATACCCACACCCGTGAGTTGAGAAAGCTTTTGTGCCACCCGAGTATCCACCATGTCATAAACCGTGGTGAGGGGTAAAGTCTCTGAACTTATCGCTAATGTAATGACAGGCACATCGGCTGGATTGACCTTTCGATATACAGGTGGAGTTGGCAAATCACTTGGCAATTTACTGCTGGCAGTACTCAGTGCAGATTGTACTTCTTGCTCCACTACGCCCAGTTCAGCACTTAACTCAAACTGTAAGGTAATGACAGATGCCCCGACAGAACTCTGCGAAGACATTTGCTTTAAGCCCGCTATTTTGCCCATTTCTCGTTCAAGCGGTGCGGTGATAGTCCGTTGTACCGTGTCGGGGTTTGCCCCAGGCTGAAAGGTATAGACCTGAATAATGGGGTAGTCGACCTGTGGTAAAGCCGACACTGGCAAAAGCCGCCAAACCAATAATCCACTAAACAGCAAAGCCAGCATCAACAACGTAGTTGCGACTGGACGGACAATAAAGAATTTTGAAATATTCATGTCTTATCCAACAGCAGGTTTTGATGTAACCATCGCTTGAGGTTGATCCGAGACAATTTGAACTTCCTTGCCTTCTGCAAGACGGTCAATCCCTTCTAAAACCACCTGCTCCGTTCCATTTAGGCCTGCTAAAACTTGAATCTGCCCGTTAGAACTTAAACCCAGAGTGAGCATCCGAATTTCTGCTTTTTTCTGCGGATTGACGATATACACATAGGTGCCTTTGGCCCCATGTTGCACGGCGTCACTTGGAATACTGATGGCATCTTGAACGGTATGTGCATTTAAACGAACATTGACAAACTGATTGGGAAATAAAACATCATCACGATTATCAAAAATGGCCTTGATCTTTAATGTGCCTGTATTGGCATCAATCTGGTTATCCAACGCCTGTACCTGCCCAACCGCAAGTTGCTTTTGTTCTGCTTTATCCCATGCCTTGACGGGTACTTGATGTCCCTGTTTCACGTTGTTACGCAAATGAGCCAAATCATGTTCCGCAACTGAAAACTGTACATAAATAGGGTGAACTTGGGTGATACTGACCAAACCTGTCGTGTCATTGGCCTGAATTAAATTACCCGTATCTTTTTGCTGAAAACCAACTCGTCCATTAATCGGTGAATAAATTTTGGTATAAGACAATTGTAATTTGGCTGCATCAACCTCAGCTCGATTGGCCTGTATTTGCCCTTTCAACTGATTGACTAAAGCCTGCTGTTGCTCAACTTGTTGTTTAGCAATTGAGTCTTGCTTAAACAGCAGTTGATAACGTGTTAACTCCGTTTCTGCATTTCGGAGTTGGGCTAAGTTTTGCTGTTGTGTCCCCTCTGCTTGTGCCAGAGCTACCTGAAATGGTGCAGGGTCAACTTGAGCAAGAAGTTGCCCTTTCTGGACAGTCTGACCTTCTTTAAAATAAATCTGCTTGAGAACGCCTGAGACCTGAGTTTGCACATTCACTGTATGGGTCGGAACAACTGTACCGATGGCTTTAATTTCCACCTGCAAGTCTTGTCGCTGCACAGGCACAACACGTACAGGGACAGGTTTATCCCATTGACTATATTCTTCGCTAGGTTGAGACATAGCTTTTTTCCAATACAGCCCTCCCATGCCTAACAATAAAATGACAATGATGAATCCAATCCAAAGTGTTCGACGATAAAGAAAATGTTTTGTTGGGTTGTTATTGTTCAATGGCTCACTCATTACATTTCCTATTCATTACAAAAAATTCTCGCCCAACACACTGTTCAAAATCGGAAGATCCATACAATTTTTTAAAATTTGATCAAATTAAGTATTTAAAAAATTGAAACTTCCTATCCCAAATCACGCATATCTATTAATAAGACGGATGAAAACAAAAAACAGCTCACGCTAAATGTTGCAATTTGTAATTGCATTTAGTAATGATTATCATTAATATTCACCTCTTCACTACAGTACACTACTTTTACTGCCGAAATTCAGGATATTCTTCCAGGGTCATGAGTTAAAAAGATGAACTTAAATGTCCAAAAAAATTTGTGGTTTAGCCATCTCTACAACACCCATCAAACAACATTGTTGTCATGGTTCAAACACAAACTGCAACACCACCATCAGTCTGAAGACCTGAGTCAGGAAGTGTTTTATCGTGCTCTGAAAAGTGAATATTGTTTTGAAAAAATTAAAGAGCCTCAAGCATGGCTCATAGGTATTGCTAAACATGTGATCATTGATCACTGGCGGCATCAACATGTTGAAAGGTTATATTTAGATGCGTTGGCTCAGTTACCAGAAAACTACCACCCCTCTGCCGAACATGAAGTGTGTATTCGAGAAACGCTGTTGCACGTTCACTTAACTTTAGAACAACTCCCAACACGGACGGCTCAGGTCTTTTTACTGTCCCAACTAGACGGTCTGACCTATCGTGCCATTAGTGAGAAACTGGATATTTCTGAAGCAACAGTAAAAAGAGATATGAAACAGGCATTTTTAGCCTGTATAAGTCTTTATAATCGGACCTAATTTATTTTCTCATGACGTGTATGTCTCAGCATTCTCCTCTCTCCGAAACCATTTTGGATGCAGCAGCCGATTGGCTGGTATTGATTCATTCTGGAGAAATGACTGAGATACAACAGCAACAATTTGAGCAATGGAAATCAGAAAAAGTCGAACATGCCTTAGCCATGCAGCAGATCGAACGCTTTACTCAAGGTTTATCGGGTTTACCTTCCTCTTTCCAACCTGATGCATTAGTCGAATCTAAGCAACAATTTAATACTTCTTTAAAACACAATATGCTGTTTGGGCTATCGGGCTTTTTAATCATTGGTTTAAGTGCATATAGTATACCTTGGGCAAAGTGGCAAGCCGACTACCACACCCAAGTGGGTGAAATTAAAACGGTGCCTTTGCCAGATGGCACGAAGCTGATTTTAGCCAGTAACAGTTATGTGAATGTCGACTTTTCAAAACAAACTCGACAAATTGAATTGGTGGAAGGCGAAATTTATATTCAGACGGCAAAAGATCCGCAGCATCGTCCATTTATGGTTACGACCCAAGATGGCAAAATTGAAGCACTAGGTACACAATTTACCGTTCGCCAAGAAGACCAACATCGCACCAAAGTCAAAGTTTATGAACACTCAGTAGCTTTATACCCTGCTGAAACAACTACACGAAAACTTTTACAGCAAGGTCAACGTACCAGTTTTGATGCCAGTTCAATTTCAGTCATCAACCCGCTTCAAAATGACCAACCCTATTGGACACAACATTTACTGGTTGTAGAACAATGGCCACTTAAAAAAGTATTAGATGAATTGTATCGTTATCACAATGGAACTTATTTTATCGACCCTGACTTAGAAAAAGTTCGTGTTTCAGGGGTATTTTCATTAAAAAACCCAAAGCAAAGTCTAGAGAATTTGGCCTATACCCATCAGCTTGAATTAGATTATTACAGCGCTTATTTATTAAAAATAAAAAAAAGATAAAAATTTGACCCTTTTTTTGAGCTGACTCGACTTATACAGAAATACACTCCCAGTCGAGAACACCGCATGAAGGATTATCAGGCAAAAAGTAGATTAGCGATGGCTATTCGCGCAGTTTTATGGGGCATGCCACTGATGGCAGGAAGCTTCGCTACTACTGCTGTTTATGCTGCCACAACGTATACTGTGAACATTACCCAACTCCCTTTAGATGAGGCGCTAAAACAACTTGCAATCCAAACAGGGACTACCATCAGCTATGACTCAAAGGCCCTCTCAAGTTTGCAGGCCAAAGCACTAAAAGGTAATTATGCAGTCGATCAAGCATTGGCTGCATTATTACAACCTCATGCTTTAGTTGCAGTAAAAGTCAACAATGGCGGCTATAGTGTTCAAGCAAAACAACGAGTTCAAGCTCAAACAAGAGAAGTTCAACTCGAAGCTATTCATAGCCAAGCCAATAACGCTTCGCGTGCAAACAGTAGTCAAGTGACCAATGCCGATGGGACTGCTCAGCTCGCAACGATTTCTTTAAAAGCAAACTCAGGCAATAACTTAACGACTGAAGGCTCGGGTTCTTATACAGCCAAAGCCACCACAGCCTCGACGGGCTTGGCACTTTCACTCAAAGAGACGCCACAATTGGTGAGTGTTATTACCCGCCAACAAATGGAAGATCAAAACCTGACGCAACTGACCGATGTTGTTTCACAGGCCGCAGGTTTGACCATTAACCAAAGCGGTAACATCGGCAGTGATAATTCGCCTATTTATGCACGTGGTCAAACGGTTGATAACTATTTGCTCGATGGCGTAAAGCTGATGAGTTCATATAGCAGTATTTTCCAAAGTCAGGACACTGCTTTATTTGACCGTGTTGAAGTGGTACGTGGTGCCAATGGTTTAATGACGGGTGCAGGCTCTGCCAGTGCAAGTATTAATATGGTACGAAAGAAACCCTTACAAGACTTTAAAGCCTCTGTCAGCGCTAGCGCAGGTTCATGGGACACCTATCGTACCGATGTCGATGTCTCATCTCCATTAAACCAAGCTGGCACGATTCGCGGACGTACCGTTCTCGCCTATCAAACGGGCGACTCTTATATCGACCGCTATAGTGAAGAACGTAAAATTGCCTATGGTGTTGTTGAGGCAGACCTTACAGAAAAAACCAAAGCCAGTTTGGGGCTCAGTTATCAAAAAATGGATATTTCAGGTATTGCCCGTGGTGGTTTACCTTCATTTTATACCGATGGCAGTCTCATCGATTGGTCACGTTCGGATTCAAATGCTGCCGGTTGGACCTATTCAAATCGGACAACAACTGCATATTTTGCAGATGTTGAACACCAGTTTAATGAACGTTGGAAGCTCAAAGGTACAGCCTCCAGAACCATTACTGCCTCTGACGAAGTGGTTGGTTATGGTTATTCTAGTTCTGGTATAAACAAACAAACTGGAGCTGGTGCAGTCCTTTACGGAACACGTTGGGACTATGAACCCACTCAGGACCTATTTAACTTAACTTTAAATGGCTCATTTGACTTATTTAATCAAACTCATGACATGGTTTTAGGTACGACTTATACCAAAAGTGAAAATAAACGCCCAACTTATTCAGGTTGGAGTGTAAGTACTTTAAATAATATTTTCGAGTGGGATGGAAATACGCCTACACGCCCTGAAATGCCAATTAATGGTTCTTATAGTGGTGACGACCAAAGCCAATCTGTATTTGGCGCAATCCGTCTAAAACTGTCAGATCCACTGGCAATGATTTTAGGAACGCGTGTGGAAAACTGGCAACGCGTTACTCGTAATTATAATACTGCTGATGTTGTTACCTCATACAAAAAGCAACAAGAAAATGGCGAAGTCATTCCATACTTCGGTATCACTTATGACTTAACAGAGCAGTGGACTGGCTATGCTAGCTATACCACCATTTTCTCTCCGCAAGACAAAATGGATATTAATTTGGGCTATTTAGAGCCTCTGGTCGGGAATAGTACAGAACTTGGGATTAAAGGTGAGTTCTTTGATAATCAGTTAAACGTTGGTGCTGCCATTTACCAAACCCAAGAGGACAACAAGGCTGTAGAAGTCCTTGATGCAAATGGCAATAAACATAAAATTAAAGGGCCTGATGGCAATCTAATTCAAGTTTATCGCACAGAGTCAGGGACAAAAAGCCGCGGCTTTGAGTTAGAAACCACAGGCAAACTGACAGATACATGGCAAGTTTCTGCAAGTTTTGCTCGAAATTTATCTCAGGACAAAAATGGCAACAACTTAAATACCAATATCCCGAATAATACAGCCAAATTATTTACCACTTATACCCTACCTTATCTCAATGAAGCTTTAACCGTAGGTGGTGGACTACGCTGGCAAAGTGAAATTTATCAAGATGGCGGACCGAATGGTGCTCGATTCACACAAGATAGCTATGCATTGGTTGACTTGATGGCACGTTATAAAATCAATGAAAATCTATTAGTGAATTTCAATTTAAACAACTTGTTCAATGAAAAATATCATTTATCCACTACCAATAGTTATTATGGTGCACCAACCAACTTTAGAGTGGGTCTGAAATACGACTGGTAAAACTTAAATCTAAGAAATAAGTTTATATCAAGCTTTCACTGATCACTTAGTTGCACATCTACGGCATTATTTTCATATGAAAGTAATGCCGCTTTTTTATGTATTATTTTTCTCTAATGAAACGAGTCGGCTAGACAAAACTTTATGACTTATTCAAGAGCACTCTCAAATGCTGCTGCACCGCAGGCCATTCACTTTTTAGAATACTGTACACATACGTATCTCTTAAAATATCGTTTTGTACAATTTGATGGCTTCTAAGCACCCCGTCTAATTTTGCCCCCAAACGTTCAATCGCAGCCCGACTTTTAAAATTAAAAGAAGACGTACGAAACTCAACCGCAATACAATTCAAAGTATCGAATGCATGCGAAAGCAGAAGATTTTTACACTCCGTATTGACATAACTACGCTGCGCGGACTGGCTATACCATGTTGAGCCAATTTCAACACGGCGGTGCTCGGCTTCGATATTCATAAAAGTTGTCATCCCTAACAGCCGACCACTGTCTCGTGCTTCAACCGTAAATGGCAACATACTGCCCAACTGCTGTAAATCTAGTCGACGTTGAATTTCAGCCGTCATCTGCTCAGGTGAAGGAATGCGGGTATACCACAGCTTCCATAACTCGCCATCACGCACTGCATCACACAGTGCTGATGCATGTTCAAACTCAAGCGGTTTTAATATAATTCTCTCACCCTGTAAAATCACAGGTTTTAAGCACTGCATGGCTCACTCCTTATATTTCAATTCGGTAAGTTGGATCATCTGTGGCTAGATCGAGTTGATTTTTGATGCGGCAATCAAATGCATTGCCTCGGCTATCTCAAGCTGTCCCGTTTTTGTCAGTGCATTCGCTACACCCAGAACATCTCGATGCTCTTTGTTTTGACTGAGTTTCGATTTGCCTTGCAACTGAGTAATTTCGATTTCGATCCCCACAATTGCTTTTAGCATGGGTTCAAGATAGTCCTTCGGGGCATCTGTCATTTTCCACGGCTCGGGTTGTGTCGCTTCATGGGTTCGTGTCAAACGCGCCACTACACCGCGTACATAACGCTCATCATCCCAAATAGTCACACGACCATAAGCATGTACCACTCGATAATTCCATGTCGGTACTTGCTGATGATGCTCTTGTTTGCTGGGATACCACTGCGGTGAGATATACGCATCCCCAGCTCGAAAGACCACCAACACTTCATCGCCATTCTTCAGGTCTTGCCAAATAGGATTACTTCGAGAGACATGGGCATGCAATATTCCAAATTCAGTATTATCGGCTTGTAACTCAAAGGGTAAGTGATTTGCATCTAAACCACTGATCCCATGTGTAAATAAGATTCCTAATGGGGCATTACGCATCAACTGGTGCATCTCATCTATTTGAGTCACTTCAAAATCTGCTGGAATATACACGGCACAACCTCCTTAAACTCACTGTTGCTATATTTGTTGTTGTAAATTTTCAGGTTTAATTGGATTATTAAAAAGTACCAGTTTGTATTACTTTGAGTAGACCAGAATTATGGCAAGAATGGCAAAAGTCGTAGAACTTCCCTCTATTGCAAAACTCAATAAAATGCAGGGACAAATAGCCGCCCAACTGATTCAAGCCTTGCGACACGCAGTACAAAATGGTGATTTACAAGCAGGCGATCCCTTACCTTCATCGCGAGAATTGGCGATGACATTAAGTGTTTCGCGTGGCACCATCATTGAAGCGTATGATCAACTCTTAGCTGAAGGGGTTTTAGAGGCACGTGCGCGCCAAGGAACTTTCGTTTCAGATGCCTTATCGCATTCAAAGTCTCAGCAAACTAAGGAGCGGAGAAATACTCAGCCTACTCACGTTCAGCTAACACCCGCAGCTCAGGCCTATGCTGAAGTATTGAAAGAATTTAGACCACTTCCCCATCTTCCTTTTGCAGTTTCTGTGCCTGTTGGGCGCACCCAACCGAATGATATTTGGAGAAAATTTGGCAACCGCTATCGTGCTCGAGGAGCAGGCGCACCCTCTGGTTATGATGACCCACAAGGTGTATTTTCTTTACGTGTTGCGATTGCTGACTATGTCCGACGCTCTCGCTCTGTACACTGTGAACCTGAGCAAATAGTGATAACTAGTGGCATCCAACAGGCTCTATATATCTGTAGTCAGATTCTATTTAAACCACAAGATCAAGTTTGGGTCGAAGACCCTGCCTACAGAGGTACAACTGCTCTACTGGAAAACTCGATACAACCCTTACACATTGTTCGTGTTCCCGTGGATGAAGAAGGAATTCAAGTCGATACAGGTATAAACCTCGCGCCCAATGCCCGTGCTGCCTTTGTAACTCCTTCTCATCAATACCCAATTGGCATGCCGATGAGTTTATCTAGACGCACAGCATTGCTCACGTGGGCCAAACAGCAAAGCGCTTGGATTATTGAAGACGATTATGACAGTGAACTGCGCTACAGTGGCCGGCCTTTTCCTGCCTTGCAAGGGTTAGCACCTGAACAAGTCATCTACTTAGGGACATTTAGCAAAGTGCTATTCCCATCACTGCGACTCGGCTATGCCGTACTTCCCAAAGCATTGGTCGCCCCTTTTTGTGGATTACGTGTTTTGATCGACCGTCATCCTCCCTCTGCTGATCAGCATGTTTTGGCTGCCTTTATTCAAGAAGGTTATTTAGAACGTCATATTCGACGGATCCGTAATGTCTATGCAGAGAACCGTCGATATTTGATAGACATGATTGAACGTTATATTCCAAAACGCTTAGGCTATTTACAAGCTGGAGATCAAGGCATGCATATGGTGCTATGGCTTGCAGAATACATGGATGATCGGAAAGTCGCTCAAGCTGTACTCGATGCTGGTATCGCGATTAAAGCGGTTTCTCCGACCTTTTCCTTGGAACGTAAAAGCTCTGGTTTAGTGCTTGGTTTAGGAGATTTTGAGCTAATACAAATGGAACGTGCTGTACAAAGCTTGGCAAAAATTCTCAAGCAGCATGAGCAACCCCTTGATGTGGAGTAAATTCACGTGATTCATCATCAGGTTTATAAGCGACTGTCCACCATTTTTCCGTATAATGTCGGCGGCGCTCAGTAGCCTTAAAAATTGCATTGTAAATCTGTTTCGAACGAGACAATGGAAATGCTAAACAGAATTTACAAATTAAATGAATATGTTAAAGATTCCAAACAAAATGAACTCGACGAAAGCAACATGGATTGGTCTGGCTGCCATTGTATTATGGAGTTTAATTATTGCTCTGATTAAAGAAGTGAGCAACAGCTTTGGAGCGATTGGTGGAGCCGCCCTCATTTACTCCTTGGCCTCTGTTTTTTTGTTGCTCTTATTTGGTTTGCCTCGGTTAAAAGAATTTCCTCTTCCCTATCTGGTTTGGGGGAGCTTGCTGTTTGTTTCTTATGAAATTTGCCTTGCCCTGTCCATTGGTTACTCAACCAGTAGTCGACAAGCCATCGAGGTTGGTATGGTGAACTACCTGTGGCCGACCTTTACCATCATTTTTGCGATTGTATTTAATAAACAAAAAGCCAATTTTCTCATCGTACCCGGCTTTTTAATCTCGCTGATCGGTATTTGTTGGGTGCTGGGCGGTGATCAAGGATTAAGCTTTAAAGGCATGCTAAGCAATGTTCAAAATAACCCTCTAAGCTATGGCTTAGCATTACTCGGCACTGTACTTTGGGCATCCTACTGCACCCTCACCACAAAAATGGCGAATGGTAAAAATGGGGTGACACTCTTTTTCGTTTTAGTTTCAATTGTGCTGTGGGTTAAATGGTTGTTGTTAGGTGAAGGCACTTTGAGTTTTGAACTGCAACCCACCATTTATTTAGTCCTCGCAGCCTTTGCAATGGGTATGGGCTATGGTGCATGGAATATTGGTATATTGCATGGCAATGTCACGCTATTGGCTGCAGCATCGTACTTTATTCCTGTGCTTTCTGCTGTAGTTTCCGCCTTCATTTTAAGTACGCATTTAACTTTCAGTTTTTGGCAAGGCGCGTTGATGGTCTGTCTCGGCGCTTTATTATGTTGGGTTTCGACCAAAACCAAAGCTTAAATGATTCAAAACAGAGTCTATTTCAGGCAAATTTTCAGCTCTTATTCTTATTTAAAACCAGCAACTTAATAAAAAAGCCAATGCATGTGATCTCATCGTTGGCTTTTTTATTGTTTAAACAAATAGGAGAATATTAGCGTTCACGCAGTGCTTCTTTGGCTTTGTTAAACGGTTTAATTAAATAGTCCAACACAGTCTTATGCCCCGTTTTAATATCCACGACTGCCACCATACCCGGTGTAATGTTAAATTGTTTACCCTGCTTATTGATAAGTTTGTCTGAATCTGTACGGATATAAGCACGGTAATAGAACTGATCTTGTTTCACTTCATCTCGTAATGTATCTGGTGAAATGACAGTCACTTTTCCATGCAAACCGCCATAAATTGAATAATCATAGGCTGTCACTTTCACCAAAGCTTCTTGGTCAGGTCGAATAAAAGCAATATCGCGTGGCGATATGCGGGCCTCAATTAAAAGCTGTTCATCTAAAGGAACGATGGTCATCAACTTTCCATTTTGTGGAATAACCCCACCAATGGTCATGACATCAATTTCTTTGACAATGCCCCGTACAGGTGACTTAAAAACAGTGCGCTGTAAGGTATCCGTTTTGCCTTTGATCACCTGTGCTTGAGTTTCAATATCAATATTGGCTTTGGCCAATTCTTCCCGTGCTTTAACATAATATTGATTGCGGATATCATTCATCTGATTTCGAAGGTCATTGGCCTCTCGTTTCAAACGAAGTACCTCTACTTCACTGGCTGCCCCTTTTGCGACAAGGGGTTCTGTCATCGCAAGCTCCTGTTCCACCAAAACCAAAGCCTGACTTAAGCCAGATACCGAATCATTTAAATTTGAACGGCGAGATTGATATAATGCAGTTTCTTCACTGACTAACTTAGGTATTTTTAGCACATCTTCTGGAAATACCAAGGGAGTAGCGTTGACCTCCGCACGAAGTCGTGCAGCAGTCGCTTTTGACGCAATTAAGAGTGATTCTGACTCACCTACATTTGAAGCAAAACGCGTTGGATCTAGCTGTGCTAGAACTTGTCCTTGCTTTACAATTTCCCCTTCACTGACATACAGTTTAGTTAAAATCCCGCCTTCTAAGGATTGAATCGATTGTTCTTTAGATGATGGAATGACTTTACCTGAGCCTGTAGAGACTTCTTCTAATTCAAAAAACCATGCCCAAGCCAACAGCACAAGTAATCCAATACAAATCACCCAAATGAACTTGCTAACACTCGGTAAAGGCGGTTGAAAGTTGAGAGCAGAAACGCTTTTTTTACTAGACTCCGTTTGACTCATGACTTCAACACCTCAGCAGTTTTTTGTTGTTTTGATTGATTTAGAATCTGATCTCGTGGTCCATCCATGACGATCTTTCCATCATTCACCACAATAATCCGATCGACAAGCTCTAAGACCGCACGACGATGCGTCGCAATAATCATAGTTTTTGGTCTTAACCAGTGCTTTAAATGATCAATTAATTGTTTTTCTGTGACTTCATCTAAAAATGACGTTGGTTCATCGAGCAGTAAAATATTCGGCTGACAAATCAATAAGCGCGCCATTAACAAAGCCTGACGTTGTCCACCTGAAAACCCTGTACCACCTTCTAAAATTTGAAAATCGAGCCCTTCCTTTTTAGCTTGAATAAAATCGAGTGCACCTGTAATTTTTAAGACATTTAAAATTTCTTGATCACTGGCCAGAGGTGCTCCAAGCGTCAAATTCTCTCGAACTGTGCCAAAAAAGAGATGTGCATTTTGATTGAGTAAACCCATATCTCGCCTTACATCTGCAGGATCAATCAGTCTTAATTCCAGTCCATCGAGTTTAATTTTGCCTTGTGTAGGTTCTTGCATCCCCGATAACAACTGTAATAAGGTCGATTTACCTGCGCCATTTCGCCCAAGAATCGCAATTTTTTCGCCAGCTCTTATGACCAATTTAGCAATGTGTAAATTGGGTTTTGCATCTTCATCGCTGTATTTAAAGCCTACATCCGTTAACTCATAGCTACCATTGATCACAGGACGATGAATTAAGTGCGCCCGATCAGGCTGATCAACCGTTCGTTTCATCAGTTCATCTAGACCTGTTTTTGCAACTTTTGCCTGCTGGAAACGCCCCAGTACACCTGTGATTTGTGCTATAGGTCCAAGCATGCGAGAAGACAGCATTGAACAGGCCACCAATGCCCCCGTTGTCATTTCACCTTTCATGACCGCAAAACAACCCACTAACACCACAACTGCAAAGGTTAATCCTTGAATCTTCTGTGTCCATGCATTCAAAACACCCACCAACTTTCTCTGACGCATAGAAATATCCGCAGAAATTTCATTCATTCGGTTCCATTGATTTTGAAACCGAGACTCAGCTCTAAGCAGTTTAATGTCTTCAATACCCTGTACCACTTCAACGAGCATGGCATTACGAATCGCACCCTCACGCATACCTTCTTTAGCCAATTTTGCTAAAGGCTTTTGAATCAGTAGACCTGGTAAAATCATCAAAGGAACTACCACAAGCATGACCCAAAACAGATTGCCGCCAATGAGCCAGAAAATAACCAAAAACATTAAGAAAAAAGGTAAGTCGGCAATTGCTGAAATGGTGGTTGAAGTGACCAGTTCACGAACCCCTTCTAATTCTCTAATTTGAGAAATAAATGTCCCCGTGGATTTTGAGCGTTCTTTATTTTTAATGCGTAAAGCATGACCAAAGACCCGATCCGATATTTTTAAATCTGCTCTTTTACCAATAATGTCTGATAAAAAAACCCGTGCAACGCGTATCGAAAACTCAAAAATTGCCGCAATTAATACTCCACCTGCCAGCACCCACAACGTTGGGATTGACTGTGCTGGAATGACACGGTCATAGACATTCATAGAAAATACGACGGTTGCTAATGCAAGGATATTCGCCATTAAAGAGGCAAACATAATGTCTATATAACGTTTCCAGTCTTGTAATACGATGCCCCAAAACCAACTGGCTTCATAAGGCTTGATGTATTCATCAACCCGGACATCACTCACCGATTTTTCAGGTCGAATAATATAAACAAAGCGAATATGTTCTTGTAGTTTCGTAATGGTATAGGTTTGTGTAAGCCCTTCGTCAGCACTGAACTGGATGCTGATATTGCCATCTGAATCTGCTTTTTCAATTACAGCGACTTGTCCATCTGATAACTCGACAACGACAGGTAACAACCATGGGTTGAGTAAATCTTGACTGAATGGCACTTGACGCAGACTCATTCCTAGTTGACGGGTTATGAGTGTCAAAGTCTCCGCGATAGAATCACTTTGATTCCAGTTGAGTTGCAAACGAAGTTGTTCTTCTGATGTTTCGATACGATAATGCTTTGCAATACGAAGCACTGCTTTTAGCCATGGTTGGTAATTCAATGAACTGCTCATGACACCACCTCAAACCCCTGAATAGGCATATTATTTAACTGATAAACCGCTCTACTACGTCCAGTAATTTCAATGTATCGAATCAGTGCCGCATAAATATCATAGCGCGCAGCCTCAATTTCTTGAGCTGCGCCATGTATTGCTTGTTCTGCATTGAGCAAGTCAACAACAGTTCGTGTTCCTAATTTATATTGTTCTTGATAGAGTTCTTTAGTTCGTTTTGTGGTTTCACGTCGTTGCGCAAGAACCACCATTTGCTTTTGCTTACTTTCCACTTCTGTCTGAATCAAACGAGTTTGATCCAATACATCTAAATAAACAGTACTGACTTGTGCTTTAGCTGCTTCCTCTGCATAACTAGCAGCACGATTTCTCGCACTAATCGCTCCACCTTGAAAAAAGGTGCTTGAAGCTTCAAGCATGATTGAATTATAAAAACCATCATCTTCGTTATTATTTGGATTACGACCATTTACCGCCTGACTCAGGCTGCCTTTAATATTTAAAGTTGGATAGGCATTTAATTTAGTTTGCTGCTTCTGAAATTTAGCAATCTGAACTGCCGTTTGTGCGGCTATCATTTTTGAAACGTTCTTAAAATCAATTTCATCGTATAACCCTGCTTTTTCAACTAAAAAACTTGGCATATTTACATTGGTACTTGAAACGTCGTAACCCAATAAAGTTCTTAGTTTTTGTTGGTACTGATGCAATTGGGCTTCCTGAACCACTTTGGTCGATTGCGCTGCTTCTAAATTTGACTGCGCTTGAATCGGGTCTGCTTGACTACTGATACCTGCTTGTGCGCGTAACCTCGCAATTTCGGCGATACGACCAATACCACTAATTTGCTGATCTGCAATTTTTACGAGCTCTTCATAGCGTTTGATGTTCACAACCGCATTCGCCACTTGGTATGAAATATCATCTATTTCAAGCAATAACTGCGCCTGATCTTGCATCAGTTTTGCTTGTTCTACCGTCACAGCACTTTTTATTTTACCGAAGTCATAAAGCATTTGTGTCGCAGAAATACTAAAAACTTGTCGTCCGCGCTCTCCTGTCGTAAAGTCGCCAGTATTAAATCCTCCTGAAATTTGAGGAAAATACTGTGATTTGACGGTATCAATATTTGCTTGCTGCTGAGCAACTTCCGCAATGCCTTGAGTAATTTCAGGGCGACGTTGCAGTGCCTGCCGAATCGCATCTAAAAAATCCAGTTGGCTTCTTTTTGCTACTGCGACAGACCTTACACTATGACTTGGCATGCCAGTCGTCGCTGCGGCGCTTATTTTTGGTAACTCTTGGACTGACGATGTATTGGTGAATAAACGATTAAAATCATCAAGTTTAATCGTATTGGCTTGATCATCAGGTTTAGGCTGCCATATTTGGCTGATTTTACTTTTAACTGAAGATGGTTGATCTGTATTGGCACTTGCGAATGTCGCAGGAAGCAATAAAGCTAGACTTAAATATAAAGATGAGTGCCAAAGAACAGAGCTCTTGAGTTTACATACATGATGCGTTTTTTTTCCAGTAATAGACCATTTGTACTTTAAAATAATTGATTCAGAGCGAATCATTTCCTTTTTTTTCATTTATAAAATTTCTCATTTGCCAACATGCGCACTTGCTGTATCTTTGGGTACTTTTTTTCTGTTAGCAATTTTTGCATGGCTTCTCCGCCTTGCTTTTTATATGTTTTACAATAGGTTGCTGAAACAGCCAACTCATCTAATGCCCGCCATTCATATACACTAGCATCAACAAATAAACCATCTGCTGGTACAGGAATATCAATTGCCTGAACTGCAAAATAACAAGCTAGATCAAAATCTTTTTTCAATCGGTGGTAACGAGCTAACTCGTAAAGTGGTTCTGCGCGATGTTGCTTAGCAATCCAACTCTTTAAATATTCACGATGTACAACTCCTTCATCCAACCCCAAACGATCAGCCATTTGAGCTGCACGTAGCTGTGCCATCCAACGTTCTTCTTCCCAACCCTCTGCAGCTGCCCGCTTTAAATAGAACTCTCGACTCTTTTCAAACATCCCAGCATCACGATAACTTTGGGCGAGATAAAAAACGTAGCGCAAGTTATCTGGTTCATCTATTAAACCCTGTTCAAGTAGTGCAATGTCCTTTAAATACGTGTCCTTACTCTGCGCGCGGGCACCGTCATGCTGAACAAAAATATTAAGTCCTTCTAATGTTTGCCAACGATGGAGTTGCTCAGAATGAAGATATTCATGTAATACACCTTTCCAACTCCACTCTAGAGCTGTAGAAATCATGGCATTGCGTCGATAGCGCAAAGCGCCATAAATCACAGGAAAATAATAGGCTTTCGCCGTAAGTGCAGGTAAAACAAAATCTTCAGCGGCTTGTAACTGTTCATCCGCATCAATGAATAAGAGATAATCCGCAGCAGGCAGATCTTCTGAGACTGCAAGCTGTAGTGCCTCTGTACGGTTGTACCCAAAATTTTTCCAAGGCCGTTCATATAACAGCCCAGGAATGTCTTTTAAATAGTCTTGAATAATGTCCTGTGTTCCGTCACTAGAACCGGTATCTACAATGCACCATGAATCTATCCAAGGTTTAACTGACGCCAAACATCTTAAGATGACATGCGCCTCATTTTTAACAATCATATTTAGGCGAATATGCTTTTTCATTTATTATTTATATCCAATTCATCAAATACATAGAGAAGAGATGCTTTGTGTTTAAACCCACAAAGCATCCTTTTTATTCATTTCCTTCGTGTTTAGAAAATGATTTGATTATTGTCTAACAGTGTTTTGAGTTGATCCTCAGCAGTAGCACCCAAATCAATAGCATTGATATTATTGAGAACCAAGAGATCTGCTTTACCAAAACCTCCTGCACTGCCATCACGGTCAATTGCAATCACTGCATGTCCATTCACATCAGTTGTCACAGAGATATAATTACCTATATTAGTCGCAGTCTGATGTCCATCAAGCAATGCAGAAACATCAATTTTGTCCGCCCCTGCACCGACAGTAAAGTCAGTCCAAATATCGACCCCATTGCCACCTGTTGGCGCGTTACCTAGATTATCGAGTAGTTCATACAACACGGTGTCGCTACCTAAACCACCTATGAAGGTGTCATTTCCTGACCCTCCAATCAGTAAGTCATTCCCTGCACCACCAATCAGTGTGTCATCTCCATCGCCACCACGTAACAAGTCATTGCCTGAACCACCTGTTAATGTGTCATTACCAGCATAACCATATAAACGCACCCCATCGGTTGCGGTAGATTGGTCTAAAGCATCTACACCTGTCGTACCCTCAAAAATAAACTCACTACCATTACTGAAGTTATCCAGTAGGTTGATATTAATTAGACTACCGCCACTCTCCGTTGAGGATGCACCTTGACTATCAATGGCTGTCATTGAAACTGAGTTCAGTACATTTGTAGTTAACAAAGTACCTGTAAGTAATGTGCCATCTTCCGCATGCATTTCAACGGCAGCCAATAACTCATTAATAGCCAAGTTACTAATGGTTCCACCATCTAGTGCCGTAATGATGAGTGTATTGCTATAGCCGAGTAGATTGAGTAAACCACCATCTGTCACTGAGGTCACTTTCAAACCCAGCTCAGTAGCCAACTCTGTACTTACGGTAAAGTAAGCACGTGTTAAGCCAACATTAACTACAGGTTGATAAACCAATTCAACACGTTGCAAGTTGTTGTTTACATCGACAACTGAATAAGCTTGGCGACTTAGATCAAGTAGACCTAGTGCATCTACACCGATTAAGCCTAAGAGCGTAGATACTTCTAGGCTAATCTCCGGAGCCACATTATTTGGATCAAAGTTAGGTTGATATTGATTGGCATCCTCTAGACTACCCACGCCTAAATCCACAGTATGGGTATCGGTATCTCCATCGCCATCTTTAACTTCAATACCAATATTTAGCTCATTATCCGTTTTAATGGCATCATAAGTAGCTTGGTCAACCGTTTGCTCCCCAATCACCAATTTTCCAGATTTAAGCAAGTAAGAAATTAGTTCATCTTGAGACGCAAATTGCCCTACAAAGCCAGTTACACCTTCCAGAACAATAACTTGATCTACTCCACCATTTCCTGCTGTGCTGATATGAATTTCTGTATTGCCTGCTACTTCAACAAACGATACATAGTCCCCAATGTTGACTGAACTTGTACCTACTCGGTCTGCATTTGGCAACAACCCGGATAAATCAATAATGTCTCCACCTTGGGCAACTGAACGAATATCAAAGTCGGTGACTGTATCTCGTGCAGGAGTAACAGTCGTGCCTTGGTCGCCAGACTCCCACTTAAAGACATCACGACCTAGGCCGCCTGTAAGCGTGTCATCACCCTTGCCACCAATGATAATGTCATTTCCATCACCAGCATTAATCGTGTCATTTCCAGTACCACCGCGGATAATGTCAGCAAAGTTACTGCCAGTGATAGTGTCATTGCCATCTAAACCAAAGATTTGAACAGAGGTAGTCGCGCCACTTTGGTTAAGATTGGAACCGTTATCTTTAATCACAGTAGTATTCGACTGGATTCCATCACTAAGTAGCCCTAACTGAATCGTTAAATCTTGAGATTCTGGAGCGCTTAGTGCCCCAGCCTGATCTGTTGCTTGTAGATTTAAAGTAGTGAGTAGATTCAAATTTGAACCAAGTAGATCTAACAAACCACCGCCACTATCTGTTGCTTCAACTGTCCCTAATAACTGATTTACAGCTAATGAGTCAATGACACCATTAGCAGTTAGCGACTCAATGACTAAGCTCGCTTTGAAGTTATTATTATAATCACCCGCAACAGCTGTAACTTTTAAACCTAACTCAGTTGCCATCTGAACATCATAATCAAGAACGAGTTTGCCATTTAATACCTCATTCAACAAGTCAGTTAATGGCTTAACAACTGGTGCTACTATCCCTGCAATTAAACCATTTGGATTTGTAATTAACTGATCTATAAGATCTGTAACACCCAAACCCTCCAAGAGATTAGCAACTACATCTCCTAACCCTAAAAAATCTCCTGGAATATTTCTTAATCCATCAACAACGCTATTCAACTGCTGTGTAACCAATACATCTAATGCTGAGCTCAAATTAGAGGTTTCATATCCAACATTCACCTTGGTCAAGTTCTCATTGGTATCCGAAACGGAGAACGTCTGTGTTTGTGAAAGATCTATCACGCCCAATGCATCAGCATTGATAATGCCTCCACCAAGTAAGCCGCCAGCCCCTGCAATGTTTGCCTCAGGCGCTTCATTGACTGCAAGACCTTGACCTGTAACTTCAACAGTATAATTTCCGGTGTCTAAATTCACCGTAATGGTTTCACCACGAGCAGTAGTAACTACTAAAGACGTATCTGAACCATCCACTACAGTATGTGAGGCAACAACACCTGAGTTACCAAAGTCATTAGGCGTTATCACTGTCGTACCATCGTAAGTAAACTCGATACCTTCAATAGTCACTTTACTGACATGTGCTCCCTCCGCATCTCCACCAAAGGTTTCAACAGCAGAGCCACGGTAAGTTTGTGGTACGCTGATATCGAGCGTATCTGCACCTTGTGTGATTTGCTGCGTTAAGTTAGCAGTACTATCTGTCGCTGCAGTAGGAACACCATCTACAACGTCTAGTATCAATACATCATGCGCAGCACCACCATCGAGAACAGGTACAGTAATCGTGATTTTGTCTGCACCCGCCAACTTATGATCCAAACTATGGTTTTGCTCAATAATGTAATCACCATTGTTATTAATCGTGATACTTAGCACTGGCTCTGCAAGACCTGCTACCGTTGCAACAAATGGACTTGCTGCTGTTCCTACTCCACTCCAAACCACAGCAACGCCACCCACAGTGAGTACAACTGGGTTACCGACTCCATCAACTGCCGTAACTGGTGCTGAGGTACTGTCCATAGCTAGGCTTGTACCTGTTTTCACAGTACTACCTGTAACTGGTGGATTTACACCAACTCCTGCAAGTACAGAGTCATTCAGTACTGCTGGAATATCTAGGGTATAAGCCGCATCAGCCGTTGCAGGTGAAGCATTCCCTGCAGCATCTGTAAATACAGCCTCTACAGATACATTTCCTGCACCATCTGCAAACTGACTACCCGGAATACTGGCTGTCCACGTATTGCCCGTTACTATTGCTGGATAATCCGCGCCATTCACAGTAACTATGACTGTTGTAGTGGCTGCATCAGTTGGAATCGTAAGCGTTCCTGTGACCGTGATATTGCCACTCGCCTCGGTTGTGTCAACTACACCATCCACAGCAATAGGTGTATCAATTGAAACAGCACCGCCTGTTGGTACAACAGTATCTATTTCGAAAGTTAATGATGGTGACGAAGTCGAAGTATTTCCGTTGGTGTCCGATACCGTATACGTAATAACATAATCACTATCAACCCAATCCGCAGCTGGGGTATAACTCCACTCACCATTAGGCTGAACGATAATTGGTGTTCCTGCTCCAGTGACTGGCGCCCCATTGACATAAAGGTTAATGGTTTCACCTGGAACTCGACCAGTCCCTGTAATTTCAGGGCGGCTATCATTGGTCACAGAATTATTGGCGATATTTCCAGTTTGAAGCTCAACATCATCTACTGCTGTTGGTGCAAGTATTGGTGTAGCAGGTGGTAAAACATCGACAACAATGGCATCAGAAATTCGATCTACATTACCCCACTCATCTGTTGCACTAATTTCGATTGGGTTCTGACCTTCACGTACCGAAACATTGACATTTAAAGTCCCATTCGTAACTTCCGTCGGACTCAGAACATATTTGTCACCATTAACGACAACAATATCTCCAACTTGAGCATCGGATCCTAAAGTAATTTTAACTGGTGTATTGTTTTTACCATTGAGTTCTTGTCCATTAAGTGTGCTGTTGTTATCTAAATCATCAGGGAAATCAATAGACTCCACAATATTACGAGCCGCTCCATCAATCTGTATATCTTTAGATGCATCATCCAACTCGGTGCCTGTATTAGATTTAATATCAACATCTAGCGTCTCAGTTTGTCCTTGCGTTACAGGTACATCTAAAAATTCTACGTATTTTTGATCTATGTCTGCTTGCGTTATTGTATGTTCTACGCCGCCCAAAGAAACAACATCTCCTACGCGGACATCGTCACCAATCTGCACACGAACATCGATTGTACTGCCCAAACCTAGCTCAGTATTATCAATAATGTTATTTCCATTCGTATCACTTATGACATTCACATCACCAATATAGTTCCCATCAGTGACTTCAAAGAATTTAAAGTCTACATCTGTCTGACCATCGCTATTTGAGGCATCAACACGTATAAAATTCAACCCTTCCAATACAGATACAGAAACTTCTATTTCTCCTGCATCAATATTTTGTTGAGTAAGCACATACGGAGTCCCATTTACTACAATGACATCATTTGCCTTGGCATCTGCACCCAATGCAATCGTTATTGTATTTGGCCCATCTAAAAGCTCGCGCTGACTGAGTTTTCCATTTGCATTTGCATCGGCATTTAAAGTAATGCCTGTAATCAAATCAGCAGATCCACTTACACCTGTAGCACCTGTTGCGCCAGTTTCACCTGTAGCACCCGTTTCGCCTGTGGCACCTGTTGCACCTGTAGCACCTGTTGCGCCAATTTCACCTGTGGCACCCGTAGATCCTGTAGCACCCGTAGATCCTGTAGCACCAGTTTCGCCCGTGGCACCTGTTGCACCAATTTCACCTGTGGCACCCGTAGATCCTGTAGCACCCGTTGCACCATCTGCACCAGTTTCGCCTGTAGCACCCGTAGATCCAGTAGCGCCAGCCTCACCTTTCAAATATTCAGCTAGGTCTGAAACTGTAGAACCTACTGGTAATTCACCAGCATCAATCAATAATTCTAATACTGATTTACCATCCGCACCTGTGGCACCTGTTGCGCCATCTGCGCCTTTGAGGTAATCAATCAGGTCATTCGTATCAGAACCCGGCGGTAATTCACCCGCATCAATCAGCAACTCTAGTGCTGATTTACCATCTGCACCTGTGGCACCAGTCGCGCCATCTGTACCGTCTGCGCCTTTGAGGTAATCAATCAGGTCATTCGTATCAGAACCCGGTGGTAATTCACCCGCATCAATCAGCAACTCTAATGCTGATTTACCATCTGCACCTGTGGCACCTGTGGCGCCAGTCGCACCATCTGCACCTTTGAGGTAATCAATCAGATCGTTTGTATCAGAACCCGGTGGTAA
>RCUQ01000119.1_pt1 | contig 71179 bp, 71 predicted proteins | sample 2166351 | NCBI WGS metagenome assembly RCUQ01 (sample SAMN09932597, study PRJNA488358) | compost metagenome | feature: garden; material: soil; isolation source: compost soil in acetonitrile-enriched culture | place: Germany: Experimental Botanical Garden Goettingen | collected 2016-01-27
CAAGGAAGCGAATTGATAAGCATAAGGCCAAATGCCCACCATAGCAAAGACAAAAAATGAGCAATCTTGATCTGACTCATTTTATTGCAATATTTTCTGTCAGGGAAACATTGCAGGCATCTTTTGCCGGTGCGCGCTAGAATAGCGGGTTATTCCGAGAGCCTATATGCCTGATATCTGGAAACCATCTGTTACTGTAGCAGCCATCATCGAACGTGATGGCCGCTTCCTGCTGGTAGAAGAAGAGACCAGTGAGGGAGTTCGCTTTAACCAGCCTGCCGGCCATCTTGATCCTCATGAATCGCTGGAAGAAGCGGTCGTGCGGGAGACGCTGGAAGAAACCGCGCATGACTTTACCCCTACCGCTCTGGTGGGCATGTATATGTCGCGCTATGTCTCGGCACGCACCGGACATGATGTCACTTATTTAAGTTTTACTTTTTGTGGCGAGGTCGGTGCAAAACACGATCAGCCTTTGGACGTCGGCATATTGCGCGCTGTCTGGATGAGTTACGACGAACTGGTCGCGACCCAGGAAAAGCACCGTAGCCCGTCCGTATTACAAAGGGTGGATGATTATCTGGCGGGCAAACGCGCCCCGCTTTCGCTACTCATCACCCACCCATCCGTCTATGAGGTAGTCAACAATGGCTAAAAAACGTGTCGTCATCGGTATGTCCGGTGGTGTCGACTCGTCAGTTTCCGCCTGGCTGTTAAAAGAACAAGGTTACGAAGTCATCGGTCTCTTCATGAAGAACTGGGAAGATGACGACGATTCTGAATACTGCTCGACGCGTCAGGACTGGATCGATGCGGCCAGCGTGGCCGATGTAGTCGGCGTGGATATCGAAGCAGTCAATTTCGCCTCCGAATACAAAGACCGCGTCTTCGCTGAATTCCTGCGCGAGTATCAGGCCGGTCGCACGCCCAACCCGGACGTGCTGTGCAATGCCGAAATCAAATTCAAGGCTTTTCTCGACCATGCGATGTTGCTCGGTGCCGACATGATCGCGACCGGCCACTATGCGCGCGTGCGCGAAGTGACGAAAGGTCCGGACGCGGGTCGCGTCGAATTATTAAAAGCAGTTGATGCGAGCAAGGATCAAAGCTACTTCCTGCACCGACTGAATCAGGCGCAATTATCGAAGACGCTGTTCCCGCTCGGCGAAATACGCAAGACTGAAGTGCGCAAGATAGCTGAGCAACTGCAGTTACCGAATGCGAGCAAGAAGGACTCCACCGGCATTTGCTTCATCGGCGAACGTCCGTTCCGCGAATTCCTGAATCGCTATCTGTCCTACCAACCGGGCCCGATGAAAACGCCGGATGGCATTACCGTGGGCGAACACGTGGGCTTGAGTTTTTATACGCTGGGACAGCGCAAAGGCATAGGCCTGGGCGGCATGAAGTCGCACAAGAACACAGATGGCAATAGCGAGCCCTGGTATGTGGCGCGCAAAGATGTCGCCACCAACACTCTCTATATCGTGCAAGGCCATGATCATCCATGGCTGCTATCGAATGAATTAAGTGCAGGACAAATGAGTTGGGTTGCAGGCAGCGCGCCTGCCGAAGAACTGGTTTCTGCCAAAACCCGCTATCGGCAAGCCGATGTCGCCTGCAGTCAACACAGCGACGCAGACAGCTTCTCGCTGGCCTTTGCCACACCACAATGGGCGGTCACGCCGGGGCAGTCGGCGGTGCTGTATCAAGGCGATGTATGTCTGGGTGGCGGCATTATCAATACTTCTGCGCTACCAGACTAAACCAGGCTGGCGCAACAATGCCATCTGAGCAGCACGCAGTGCGGGGCGAGACTTAGGCAATAAAAAAAAGCGGTAGGGCTGATTGCCACTACCGCTTTTTTACATCAGAAGTCTGCCTGATCCTTCTGGTACAAATCAATATAAGGCCCGGCCGGCAAACCCTGACCTTTGGTACTGACCGCCTGCATATTCGCCTGCTGCGCCAACGGTACATAATTAGGCGCCGCCTTAGCTATCGCCGCCACCACAGCTTGCGCAATCAAACCTGCGATACCGCCGCCGGAATTATTGCCTTGTGGCTGATAGACCAATTTCTGCTTATTGCTCCACAAAGTCTGTCCGCTGGTAGCGCTCTTGAGCACATAGTTCATTTCCACCGTCACCGTCGTCGACAGCACAACGTATTGTGCATCCCAGCGTTCGATCGTGATGTACATCACAGCGTCCGAACCGAACATCTTGCCCAGTCTTTGCGGATCGCCAGCATGCACCATATCGGCATCGTTCAAACCATCGTCTTCCATCATGCGCTTAACCAGATGCACAGGAAACACGTAGTAGCCGCGCTCTGCCAATGGACGCGAAATCGTCGACAGGAAGTAATCCGGCGCCGTCACCTCCACGCTGCGGTTAACCGCAGGCACCACCAGAATGGAGCGTGGCGCTTCAGTGCGCAGATCGGTGTAATCCTTCTTACTGATTTGCGTGGCACAACCACTCAGGCCCAGAACGAACAAGCTCAGCAATATTGCTTTGAAATTTCGTGACATGTCCGATTACTCCTTAAGCGCGGCGGATTTGGTAGAGGAACTGGACGCGATACGGATCATGTTATCCATCAGATACTTGGATTCTGGCCACTTCGCTTTTTCTTTTTCGAAGAATGCGATTGCATCCTTGGACTTTCCTTCTTGCAGCATCAGGAAACCATATTCGGCATACAGACCAGGCGCAACCGGCTTACCGGTTGCTTCAGAATCGGTAATAGTGCGTTGCAGTTCAGCTGCATGCGCCGCTGTCTGGGAGGTGTCTTTGTAGTACGAATAGAGCGATCCTTCGTAATTACCCCAGTTATATTTGGACGGCGCAGCACAGGCCGTCAACAGAAGTGCTGCAGATAAAACCATCACAGAACGGACTTGCATTATCGTGCTCCTGCATTAACGTTGACGGTACGTGACTCACCATTACTAATGACGGTTTTTTCAGCATGAACGGTCACACTGCCCTGCTTGATTTCAACCTGATGCAAACCCTCTTCCAGTATCAGTTCATTCGGAGCGCCGTTAAATTGTTCGGCCTGCCCCATCACGAGACCATCCACCACCAGGATCGAACCAACTGGTGCTCCCTTGACGATCAGGGTTGGACGCAGCGATCCCGTTTTTACTGCCGTTTCAGGCAAAGCGCATGCACTCAGCATCAAAGCGAGCACCAGCGGAAAGTAATTTTTCATCTCTGTTAATCCTTGTTTTCAGCAATAAATATGGTCGATCCCTTGGCGGCCGAGGCGCTGCCAGAAATCAATTCGCCGACGGCACCTTCATTGGTTTCGTTGTCACCGAACAGTCCAGTGACGCGCAACACGCCTATCTTGGTCGGAGGCAAAGTGATCGCAAAGCCGGTTTGCTTGCTGCTGACAGTTTCACCCTGTTGCATCACCGCCAGTGCATCACCGACCTTCAAACCTTGACGTGCACCACCAGAGACATACACTTGCTTGCCATTCACTTTAAGGATGTCAGTACGCCATGGACGCTCTTCTAGTTTCGAAATCAGCGCATTCTGCACATCCGAGATGGCGGCGCCGATGGCACGGTCATTCAAAGTGCCGTCGTAATCTGCCTTACTGCCAAATCCGGCGATTTCACCCGACTCGCTAGTCGCTTCACCAGTTCCGGTCGCGGTAAAGAAGAGGAAGCCGCTGCGCGCATCAACCAGACGTATTTCTATTTTTGCGCGTGCGGTCTGAATTTTTGTCGCGCTTAGAAAACCGGATTTACCGGTGGTGCTGCGACCAAACTCCGTGACGGAGCCCAATATCAAAGTATCGACACCGATCAGATTGCCTTCCTTCAGCAAGGCTTGTTCGTTTTTAATTTTTTCCAGATCGGAACGTTCAAAAGTCAAAAATTTGTTCGAGCTGATCAACCTGCTGTTGAGCATATCGGACGCTTGTTTTCCCAATGGGTCCAGATTGCTATCGACCTGAAAGGTTTTGCCATAGCGCGTTTCATTCGTGAAGCGGCCTATCGCAATCTTGCGCTTCAGCGTCTTCACCTGTGGCGCTGCCACTTGCTTTTGCGCCTCTATCTGTTGCGCACGACTTACTGGCGCCTCAACCGGCTGGGTTGGAGTAGATGTCACTGCACACGCGCCAAGAAATAAGGGCGACGCCATCAAAAGCCATTTTATTGACATAAGAATCCAGAATTTAAGAATATGAAATGAATGCCCGAGCAAGCGGCATCAAGCGACGAACAGCATAACTTTGCTGTCGGTTGGATAAATCTGGAAATAGAACAGAAGCGCTCTTCCCTTTGATAGCCCCAACTATTTTTATACGCTGCAGTAATTTTTCCGCAGTGTTTTGCTAGCGCAGAATAACCAAATAGTTTCTTATTTGCAATGCCGCTTTTATGGGATGGACGAAACCCGCCGGCTTCAGTAGAAAAGACGCATTTGCCCACAAAGATGCATAACTCCTGCCTCGTTGTACACTGTGCCGCTACCTGTCTGCTATTGAGCTGCTACTAAGCAGCGATTCACCTGCCTGCTGCCAGACAAGCAGGCACATTGTCCGGAGAAAAAATGCGTCTATTCCCCATCGGCTTCCTCGCTCTTGTCGTCAGCGGGCTGGTCTTTGCACTATCCCTGATCTTTGCTCTGCAGTTCGATAGCGCCTGGTGGCTGGTCGCGATATCTGGTCTTCTCACTCTCATCGGCATCAGCGATGTGCTGCAAACCAAACGCGCAGTGCTGCGCAACTACCCCATCCTCGCGCACTTTCGCTATATGCTCGAATCGGTACGGCCGGAAATACGCCAATACTTTCTGGAAGACGACGCGGCACCCAACCCGTTTTCACGTAACCAGCGTTCGCTGGTGTATCAGCGCGCCAAACAAGCGGTCGACAAGCGTCCGTTCGGCACGCAAATGGACGTCTATCAAAGTGACTATGAGTGGATCAATCACTCGATCGCACCAGCCAAGGTCGGCTCGCATGACTTCCGCATCACAATCGGCGCCGAACGCGCGCAGCCCTACTCCGCCAGTATTTTCAATATCTCGGCGATGAGCTTTGGCGCTTTATCCGCCAATGCGATACGTGCCTTGAACATGGGCGCGCAAAAAGGCGGCTTCATGCATGACACCGGTGAAGGCAGTATCAGCCGTTACCATCGTCCGGAAAATCCGAATGACGCTGGTGGCGATCTGGTGTGGGAGATAGGCTCGGGCTACTTTGGCTGCCGCAACGATGACGGTAGCTTTTCGGCGGAGAAGTTCGCACTCAACGCCCAATTACCGCAAGTCAAAATGATAGAAGTGAAGCTGTCACAAGGCGCCAAACCCGGCCACGGCGGCGTGCTGCCTGGTGCCAAGGTATCAGTAGAAATTGCTGCTGCGCGTGGCATACCGCTGGGTGTCGATTGCGTCTCCCCGTCTTCGCATTCGGCCTTCGATACCCCTATCGGCTTGCTGCAGTTTATTGAACAATTACGCAATCTGGCGGGTGGTAAGCCGACCGGATTCAAACTGGCAGTGGGTCACCCTTGGGAATTTTTCGGCATAGTCAAAGCCATGCTCGCCACCGGCATTACGCCTGACTTCATCGTCATTGATGGCGGCGAAGGCGGCACTGGTGCCGCACCGGTCGAATTCACCGATCATGTCGGCGTGCCTTTGCAAGAAGCCTTGCTGCTGGCGCATAACACCCTGGTCGGCGCAAAACTGCGCGACAAGGTCAAGATAGGCGCATCCGGCAAAATCGTCACCGCCTTCGACATCGTGCGTACGCTGGCACTGGGCGCGGACTGGTGCAATTCGGCGCGTGGCTTCATGTTTGCGCTCGGCTGCATACAATCGCAAAGCTGCCATACCGATCGCTGCCCGACCGGCATCGCCACGCAGGATAACTTCCGTCAACGTGCATTGGTGGTGCCGGACAAAGCCGAACGCGTCGCCAACTTTCACCGCAATACGTTAAAGGCGCTGGCTGAACTCATCGCTGCGGCCGGTCTGCAGCATCCTTCAGAGCTGAAACCACATCATCTGGTAAGACGCGTATCGGCTAATCAGGTCAAGCTGGCGTCGGCCTTGCTGCCTTATCTGGAGTCGGGTCAGCTATTAAGTGAAGCCTTTCCTGAAAGCGAACTGCCGGAAGTATTTGGCAAGTATTGGCCTATTGCCCAGGCCGAATCATTCAGCCCTATCCATTAACTAGTCATTCTGATTAAAAGCACTGCTCAACAAATCCTGCTGATCAGCGCAATCAAACACCTTCCCGAAAATCTGTCTTGCTGCGGCATCTGAAAAGAATGTCGCAGCATTCCCCGCCATTAAGAAACCGTTCAGGTTTCACCTGCTACATGCCCCACAGGCAACTTTCCTTGCTCTGAGTACTACAAATTCGCTTTATTTTGCCCTTCTACGCCCCGTGCCTAGCGAAAAAACTTGCAATCTGCCGCCAAATGTCGAATAATCTAAACACGAATTGTTCTCATTTACATGAAAAGGTTGATCATGGCGATCTCGGTACCCCGTGAAGCACTGGAAAACCATCCTGCCGCGCGTAATAACGCTGCAATGGAACATCCCATAACACGCATCAACAGCCGCGATTTATTTCGGCAAATGCGCGAAGTAGAAATAGCACACGAAGGACGGATTTATCGTCTTCGTTTAACGCAGTTGAATAAATTGATTTTGACGGCATAACTAGCCACATCGAGCAGCATCGATTTGCAAAGAGCCAGCCCGTGCGCACGTTGCACTAGCCAGCCAAACCAACCCAAAAGGAGAGTTTGATGGCAATCGAAAAGGCGGAGCAGGCACTACAAGAGCCGAATGCAGCACCAGCGCAGCCGGAGTTATTAGTTTCAGCAGTTTTACATTTGATGTCGCATTACACCGCGAATAATCAAGAAAGCAGTTCGTGTATCAAGCTGGCCTCTGTCATAGAGCGACACTTGAAAGCACTGGCCGATTTACCCGATCTGGCACCAGTGTTACGCGCAACCTGCCAGCAGTTATCAGAACAATGGGCGATGGTGGTTGAACGAGCTATGCCGCAACCAGAGAAATTCAAGTTATTTACGCGCCTCGTCGCCGGGGCGCGAGCGAACTGAAGCAGCACCAGTTAAGTAACACCTGTTTATGTAGTAAAGCCGGGAAGCTGAAACAGATTACCGGCTCTAAGCATTAAAAATTTCTGTCGTTTTTTGTATTGTTAACCTACAAAGAAAGTCGCAAGAGGAATCAATGATTGTTTGTGTTTGCAGCAATGTTTCCGAACGGAAAATTCGTCAGGCCGTTGATAACGGCACGACGTCGATGTCCCAATTGCGTACAGACCTGGATTTAGGTACTTGTTGTGGCAAATGCCACTCTTGTGCCAAACGTGTGCTGCGCGAATGTCTTGCAGAGGCTCGCCCAACTCAAACTATAATGTTTCACCCTAACGCATTGGCCGCATAAGCATTTTCTTTATGAACGCAATAACAACCCAGTCGTCAGCTCCGCTTTTACCGCCTCACATATCACAGCAACTCAGACGATTCGGGCCTCTGATCGCTATCATTGCGATCCACATCGCTTTGTTTTACGCGCTGCGTAGTGGCCTGGTTCACCAGGTCGCTAAGGTCCTGCCGCGTGAAATCTTTGCAGACTTCATCACCGAGCAGCCGGCACCAGCGCCTGCGCCCAAACCAGCTGAACCAAAAACCGTGCCGGTCGTGAAGAAGCAAGTCACCCGCCCAACGCCAAAACCGGTCGTGACCGAAGCACCATCACCACAAGCCATTACCGAAAACGTCGCGCCGTCACCGCCATCGAATGAGCCGCCTGCACCACCTGCACCTGCCGCACCGTCTGCGCCATCGGTACCTGCTACACCAAAATTGATTTCCGGCGTTTCCTACATCAATCCGCCGCGCCCGGTTTACCCGCCGCTCGATGCGCGCATGGGTAATGAAGGCACTGTCACATTGCGCGTGCTGATCAATGAAAAAGGTCGCGCTGAAAAGGTTGAGGTTCAAAAATCTTCAGGCTCATTGCGCATGGACGATGCAGCACGGGATGCCGTGATGCGCGCATTATTCAAGCCTTATTTGGAAGACGGGAGACCAGCTCCTGCCTTCGCTATCGTACCAATTAATTTCACGCTAAATAGATAAGAAGGAATCATCATGGAAGTCAGCCCGTACGGTTTAGAAAGTCTGTGGTCGCAAGGTGACTTTGTCACCAAAGGCGTCGCAATATTGCTGGTCGCAATGTCGATCGCATCGTGGTACGTCATCGCCACCAAGGCACTGCAATTGATGCAATATCGCCGCGCTGCACGTGCTGCCGGTCATGAATTCTGGGATGCCACCAGCCTGTCGGAAGGCACCGCTACCCTCGGCAGCGGCAATCCATTTGCCTCCATCGCTGAAGCCGGCGTTACCGCGATGCGTCACCACGAAGCGCACAAGGGCCACCTGCACGATCAATTGTCGGTCAGCGACTGGATCACATTGTCCCTGCGGCAGGCGATTGATGAAACATCGGGCAAATTGCAAAGCGGTATGGCCGTGCTGGCATCGGTTGGTTCGACCGCACCGTTCGTCGGCCTGTTCGGCACCGTATGGGGCATCTACCACGCGCTGGTCGCCATCGGCACTTCCGGTCAGGCAAGTATTGATAAAGTAGCCGGCCCGGTCGGTGAAGCACTGATCATGACCGCACTCGGTCTGGCGGTCGCGATCCCTGCCACCTTCGGCTACAACGCGCTGGTCCGTGGTAACAAAACCGTCATCGCCAAGCTGAATAAATTCGGCTTCGACCTGCACGCATTGTTCGTCACCGGCGCACGTGCCAATGACACCAATACACCAGGTGCAAGCGGCGCCAAACTGGTTGCTGTCGGAGGTGCATGATGGCAATGGGATCCTTGTCGGATGAAGACGACTTCAATCCAGAGATCAACACCACGCCGCTAGTCGACGTGATGCTGGTATTGCTGATCATCTTCATCATGACCATCCCGGTGATGAATCATGCAGTGAAGCTCGATCTGCCGCACGCAGCGAACCAGCCGAACGACGTCAAACCGGAAACCATCAATGTATCGATTGATGCCGCAGGCCAGGTTTACTGGAACAATGAAGTACTGGACCAATCGCAAATGCTGTCACGCATTGCCGATGCAGCCAAAGTAACGCCGCAACCAGAATTGCATTTGCGCGCAGACCGTCTCACACCTTACGAGAAAGTCGCGCAAGTCATGGCAGCAGCACAGTCAGGCGGACTGACCAAGATGGGCTTCGTCACCGAAGCACCGAAGTAAGCAGTAGTGGTTTGCGGGCAGTCCCAATCCTGCCCTGACAGACCTGAAAAGAACGCGCTCAGCATATGCTGCAGCGCGTTTTTTCTTTGCCGGTTCCACGCTGCAAGCAAACCACTCCACCCCCCCGCAAACCCGCGCCCAGACTAGCTTTCGCAATCGAAACACGAATGATTCCAGTTAGCAAAATGAAGGCAAAATGATCATAAATTGCATATCCTGAGCTATCATGTGCGTTCTTTGCTGACCGAGCACTTTGACTACCCTTAGTCACATGCGCAGCAGCCCGTTTTCCACATCACTTTCGAGGATCCCATGAAAGGTGACGCCAATATCATTAAGCTGCTCAATGCACAGCTTACCAACGAACTGACCGCAATCAACCAGTACTTCCTGCATGCACGCATGTACAAGCACTGGGGTTTTGAAAAGATTGCGAAGAAAGAGTACGAAGAATCGATCGGCGAAATGAAACATGCCGATAAATTGATCGATCGCATCCTGATGCTGGATGGCTTGCCGAACCTGCAAGCACTGCACAAGCTGATGATCGGTGAAAATACACCAGAGATGCTGGGTTGCGATTTGAAGCTGGAAAAACTCGCACAAAAAACCGTAAAAGAAGGCATCGCTGCATGCGAAGCGAGCGGTGATTATGTTTCGCGCGAACTGTTCCAGTACATTCTGGACGACACCGAAGAACATATCGACTGGCTGGAAACACAACTCGATCTGATCGAGAAAGTCGGCATTCAGAACTACCTGCAAACGCAGATGGCTGGCGAGTAATTCGCGCAACGATCTGGACCAGTCCCGCTGTCAGGGACGAAAAAAAGGGACGCTGCTAGCGTCCCTTTTTTATTCCCGCGGGAATATTACTTCGGTGCGGTTTCCTTGAACGAAGGACGCTCCGACAGCTTTTCCAGCAATTTTTCAAGATTCGGATATTCAGTGCGCCAGCTGATGTCAGGGAAGCGGAAGGACAGCCACTCCAGCACGCAACCAACTGCCACATCGGCCAGCGTGTACTGATTGCCGGCACAGAAAGCGGTATCCTTCAAACCCTCAGACATCGCCTTCAAACCATCCTGAACCTTGCGATTCTGGCGGTCTATCCAGCTCTGGCTGCGCTGTTCGGCCGGACGCAAGGTATGCTCCAGACGCAACAACATGGCAGCATCAGCCACACCATCGGCCAGTGCTTCCCAGCACTTAACTTCAGCACGTTCGCGACCATTCGGCGGAATTAGCTTGCCGACCGGGGTCAGGGTATCGAGGTATTCAACGATCACGCGCGAATCAAACATCGCGCCGCCATCTTCCATCACCAGGCACGGCACTTTGCCGAGCGGGTTGGACTCCTGGATCGTAGTGTCAGCACCCCACACGTTTTCAAGAACGAAATCGTAATCGATCTTTTTTTCCAACATGACGACACGTACTTTACGTACGTAAGGGCTGGCGAGAGAACCAATCAGTTTCATAGATGCTTTACTTCTAAAATCGGAAGGCGATTATAACATCGGCTAAAAGCGAAAACCCGCCATCTCCGAGCACAGCAAGATGGCGCTTTCAGGCTGCTGGGCCGCGGCAAGTGGTAGAATGTCGACTTCCTCAATTTATGCCGATTTTTGTGTTTTCGGCAGCTTTTTCAATCACGTCATAGCGCTAGTCGCCCCTCATCATGCCTCTTTCCACGCTCTCAGCCCTGTCGCCACTCGATGGCCGTTACGCCACTAAAACCGATAAATTGCGCCCGATTCTGTCTGAATCCGGCTTTATGCACCATCGCGTCAAAGTGGAAATTGCATGGTTGCAAGCTTTGTCGGCCGCCGGCTTTGCCGAAATCAAACCGTTTTCGGCCAGCGCCAATGCCTTGCTGAACAAACTGACGACCGATTTCACCGAAGCCGATGCACAACGCATCAAGGATATCGAAGCCGTCACCAATCACGACGTGAAAGCCGTGGAATACTGGCTCAAGGAGCAAGTCAAGGACGTGCCTGAGCTGGTCGCTGCGACCGAGTTCATTCACTTCGCCTGCACCTCCGAAGACATTAACAATACTTCGCACGGCATGATGCTCAAAGCCGCACGTGACAGCGTGCTGGTACCAGCACTGCAAGGCTTGATCAGCAAGCTGACGCAACTGGCGCACGACAACGCCGCGGTCCCTATGATGTCGCGCACGCATGGCCAGCCAGCCAGTCCGACCACACTCGGCAAGGAAATGGCAAACGTTGTAGCGCGTCTGAAACGCGCAACCGATCGCATCTCTGGCGTCGAAATCCTTGGCAAAATGAATGGCGCGGTGGGTAACTTCAATGCGCATTTGTCGGCTTATCCAAACACCGACTGGCAAGCATTCTCGAAGGAAGTCATCGAGAAGCGTCTGGGCCTGACCTTCAATCCCTACACGATCCAGATCGAGCCGCATGACTACATGGCGGAATTGTTTGATGCGATCGCACGCACCAACACCATCTTGCTGGATTTGAATCGCGATATCTGGGGTTACATTTCGCTCGGCTACTTCAAGCAATCGACCAAAGCCGGCGAGATCGGCTCATCGACCATGCCGCATAAAGTCAATCCTATCGACTTCGAAAACTCCGAAGGCAATCTGGGGATGGCGAATGCCGTGCTGAAACACATGGCAGAGAAGTTGCCGGTTTCGCGCTGGCAGCGTGACCTGACCGACTCCACCGTGCTGCGTAATATCGGTGTCGGCTTCGGTTACGCCCTGCTCGCCTATGACAGCTGCCTGCGCGGCCTGAACAAGCTGGAAGTCAATCCGGTACGCATCGCGCAAGATCTGGATGAAACCTGGGAAGTGCTGGCAGAACCGGTACAAACCGTAATGCGTCGCTATGGCATCGAAAATCCATACGAACAATTGAAAGACTTGACGCGCGGTAAGGGTATTTCCAAAGAAGCGCTGCAAGAGTTCATCAAAACGCTGGCGATCCCGCAAGAAGCCAAGGATCTTCTGCTGGCTATGACCCCGGCCAACTATATCGGCTACGCCACCAAACTGGCCCAAGAGATCTAAGCAACAGCACTCTGCAAGCACAAGCAAGCTGCCGGCACCTATAAAAACAGGTTGCCAGCAGACTTGCTTTTATTTTGCTATATTAGTCCTAACTTGAACTAATAAGCAAAACACTCATTATGCGCCGATATACCCTGACAGCGATCGCACTGCATTGGCTCATGGCCATTTTAATCATCGCGACCTTCCTGCTCGGGCTGACCATGGTCGACATTCCCGGCCTCACTCCCACCAAACTCAAGTATTTCTCCTGGCATAAATGGCTGGGTGTCACCGTATTCGGCCTCGCCTGCCTGCGCCTGCTCTGGGCTTTAAGCCACAAGGCACCGGAACATCCACCCGGCATGGCTAACTGGCAGAAAAAGGCCGCACGCGTCTCGCACGGCCTGATGTATGTTCTTATTTTCGCTGTGCCACTCTCAGGTTACTTCTACAGTCTGGCCGCAGGTGTGCCGGTGGTGTATCTGGGCCTCGTACCGCTGCCGGTCTTCATCGGCCCAGATCAGGAATTGAAGGCCTTGCTCAAGCTGGTGCATTACTCCTGTAATGTGGTCTTACTCGTCGTTTTTGTGCTGCACATTTTGGCCGTCATCAAGCATCAACTCATAGACCGCGATCGCACGCTGCAACGCATGCTGCCGTGAATTTATTTTTATCGAAAGGATCACCCATGTTCGTTCGCTCTATCTCCGGCAAGACCACGCGCTGGCTCGCCATCGCCGGTATTTGCCTCGCCTTGCCGGCACTCGCTGCCACCGCATTAAAAACCGATACGACAAAAAGCAAAGTCTCTATCGTGTTCAAACAATTGAATGTGCCGGTCGAGGCGACCTTCAAGAAATTCACTGCGCAAATCACCTATGACGCAGCCAAACCAGAAACCTCCAAAGCCAACGTCGATATCGACGTCAATGGTTTCGATCTGGGTGATCCTGAATACAACAAGGAAGTGTTGAAAAAGGAATGGTTTAACGCCGCGCAATTCCCTAAAGCCAGCTTCGTCTCCAGCCAGATCAAACCCGGCGCAGCAGGCAAACTCGATGTCACCGGCAAGCTCACCATCAAGGGAAAAACCACCGATGTCAGCTTCCCGCTTACAGTAAAAAAAGAAGGTGCGAATCAAGTATTTGAAGGTGTACTACCCATCAAGCGTCTGACCTACAACATCGGTGAAGGCGAATGGAAAGACACCAGCATGGTAGCCGATGAAGTCACGATTAAATTCCGTGTCGTCACCGCGCAATAGCAGTTCCGGTAACAACAAGAAGTAATTAATTAGCCCACCCAACCCAGGAGTTATTTGAATGAAATCCAAACTTGCACTGATCTGTTTGCTGGCCGCCAGCGCGACCTCCGCTTTTGCACAAACCTACACCATCGATCCTAGCCACACCTACCCAAGCTTTGAAGCTGACCATATGGGCATTTCGGTATGGCGCGGCAAATTTGAAAAAACCAGCGGTACCGTGGTGCTGGATCGTGCGGCAAAAACCGGCTCGCTGGAAATCGTGATCGATGCGAACTCGATCGACTTTGGTCATGCCAAGATGAATGAGCATGCAAAAAGCAAAGATTTGTTCAACGTAGAGAAATTCCCTACCGCGACTTACAAAAGCAAATCGATCAAGTTTGATGGCGACAAACCAGTGTCGGTTGATGGTGAGCTGACCTTGCTGGGCGTAACCAAGCCAGTGACTTTGAATATCAACAAATTCAAATGCATCCAGCACCCTATGTTGAAACGTGAAGTGTGCGGTGCCGATGCTACTGCTGAATTCAAACGCAGCGATTTCGGCCTGAACTATGCACTGAACTACGGCTTCTCGCCTGACGTCAAACTGGCGATTCAGGTTGAAGCAGTCAAAGCAGACTAAGCGATTGTAAAACCATAAAAGCCGACGTTATACTGCGTCGGCTTTTTACTTTAAAGGGTGGTAAGGCTTCCATGGCTGAACGATATTTACGCAGCATCCGTCTTCTGGCCGAATGTTTCCATGCGTTCGAGCGCCAGTCGGGCGCGAATATACGCTGCCGCACCGGTCTCACACCTTCGCAATTCGATATCATTGCCACGCTCGGCAATACCTGCGGCATGAGCTTCAAAGAACTCGGTGAAAGAACGCTGATCACCAAAGGTACGCTGACCGGCGTGATCGACCGGCTGGAAGAAAAAGGCCTGGTTGCACGTGTCACCCAAATCGAGGACAGACGTAGCACACTGGTCAAATTAACCGCTGCCGGCGAGGAAGAATTCCGGCGCGTATTCAGCCAGCAAATCGCCTTTGGCAAGCAATCGTTCGTGAATTACGAGGCACAGGATTTCGACGCGCTGGACAAGGAATTGACCAAGCTGCACGCCAATCTGACCGGACGCGAACCCAAACAAAAGTACTGAGCGCCACCGTGCGTGAGCAATAAAAAAGCCGGCATCTGCCGGCTTTTTCTTTATGCGCAGTGCTTAAACCACAGCACCGTCATGTTCGTCTTTTTCCTTGACTGGTTTCAGCAAGTCTTCACGTTTCACACCCAGCCACATGGCCAGCGCTGCCGCCACGAATACCGAAGAGTAAATACCGAAGCAAATACCGATGGTCAGTGCCAGTGCAAAGTAATGCAGAGTCGGACCGCCGAAGAACAACATCGACAAGACCATCAACTGGGTCGAACCGTGGGTAATCACGGTACGCGAAATGGTCTGGGTAATCGCATGGTTGAGCACATCCGCAGTCGCCATTTTACCGAAGCGGCGATCACGGAAGGTTTCACGCACCCGGTCAAACACCACCACCGATTCATTGACTGAGTAGCCCAGTACCGCCAGCACCGCCGCCAGTACCGTCAGCGAGAACTCCCACTGGAAGAAGGCAAAGAAGCCGAGAATAATCACCACGTCATGTAAGTTAGCGAGGATGGCCGATACCGCGTACTTCCACTCAAAGCGGATCGCAAGGTAGATCACAATCCCGATCACCAGCATGGCCAGCGCCATCAGCCCGTCATGCGTCAGCTCGTCACCGACCTGGGGCCCGACGAACTCGACACGTTTCAATTCGACCGTGCTGTCCTGTGCCTTCAAGGCACCAATCACGCGCTCACTGATTTGCGTGGAATCGGCATTCTTTTGTACCGGCAAACGAATCAATACGTCTTGTGCGGTACCGAAGCTTTGCACCTGCATGTCGACATAGCCAAGGTCCGTCAGTTTGTTACGCACACCTTCAATGTCAGCCGGTTGCGAATAAGTGACTTCCATTACCGTACCACCGGTAAATTCAATCGACAGATGCAAACCCCGGTGCAACAGGAAGAATACGGCAGCGACAAACGTCAGCGCGGAAATAACGTTGAAGATCAACGCATGGCGCATGAACGGGATATCTTTTTTGATGCGGAAAAACTCCATCACTTCCCTCTCAGTGCGACCGCCTGTCGCTTATGTCGGCAGGCGGTCTATCTAAATACAATTCGATCGGTACAGCAGAAGCACCATCCGGTGCTTCACATTTCAATATCAGTCGGCCGGTTTCCAGACCTGGCCAATCGATACCGTTGTCAGTTTTTTCTTGCGGCCGTACCAGAGATTGACGACGCCACGTGAGACGAACACGGCGGAGAAAATCGAAGTCAGGATACCCAGGCAATGCACCACGGCGAAACCACGCACCGCACCGGAACCGAAGATCAGCAGCGCGAGGCCGGCGATCATGGTGGTGACGTTGGAGTCAAGGATGGTTGCCCATGCACGCTCGAAACCCATCGAAATTGCGGTTTGCGGCGAATGCCCGGCGCGCAGCTCTTCGCGTATGCGCTCGTTAATCAGCACGTTGGCGTCAATCGCCATACCCAGTGTCAGCGCAATCGCGGCAATACCCGGCAGTGTCAGGGTGGCCTGCAACAGTGACAGCAAAGCGATCAGCAGCATCAGGTTGACCGCCAGCGCAAACACGCTGAAGAAACCGAAGGCGCGGTAGTAAACAATCATGAAGATCGCAATCGCAATGAAACCGTACAGCGTTGCATCAAAGCCTTTGGTGATGTTTTCCGCACCAAGTTGTGGTCCGATTGTGCGTTCTTCGATGATTTCCATCGGCGCGGCCAGGGAACCGGCGCGCAACAGCAAGGCCAGGTCGCTGGCGGCTTCGGCCGAACCCATGCCGGTGATCTGGAAGCGAGCACCCAGTTCGTCGCGGATGGTGGCAACCGTCAGCACTTCACCCTTGTTCTTTTCAAACAAGACAATCGCCATTGCCTTGCCGACGCGGCTACGGGTCGCTTCACGCATGCGACGACCGCCATCGCCATTCAGGTCAATACTGACTGAAGGCTGGTGATTCTGGTCGAAGCTGGCCGAAGCGCTGGAAATGTATTCGCCGGTAATGATCGGGTCTTTGTACAAGACGACAGGAGCATTCTTGCCGACCTTGAACAACTCCGAACCAAATGGAATCGCTGCCGTTTCTTCCGTACCACGGGTGACAGTTTCATCCACCAGGCGTACTTCGAGGGTTGCGGTTTTACCGATAATGTCTTTCGCCCGCGATACGTCTTGCACACCCGGCATTTGCACCACGATACGATCCGCACCCTGGCGCTGGATCAGCGGCTCGGTCACGCCCAGTTCATTGACGCGCTTCGACAGCGTCGTGATGTTTTGCTGGACTGCGTCTTCTACCGTTTGCTTCAATGCAGTCGGATTCAATGCTCCAACCAGTTTCAGGTCTTCGCCGCTGCCGGCGTCTGTCAACACCAGTTCACGCAATTCATTGGTCAATACAGTACGCGCCTTGTTGCGGGTATCGGCATCACGGAACAGGATTTCAACATTGTCGCCACTACGCGAGATACCGGCATGGCGGATATTCTTGTCGCGCAGGATGCTGCGTGCACTCGCCTGCAAGCCGAGTACGCGTTTGTTCATCACCGCCTTGGTATCAACCTGCATCAGGAAGTGCACACCACCGCGCAAATCGAGGCCCAGGTACATAGGCGCTGCATTCAGGCTTTGCAACCAGCCCGGCGTATTCGGCAACAGATTGAAAGCGACCAGATAGGTCGGATCTTCCGGATCGGTATTCAGGTCTTTTTCCAGTATGCCCTTGGCTTTGAACTGGATATCGGTATTCGGGAAACGGACACGGACGGTACCTTGCGTACCTATCGTTTCATAGACTATCCCATCGTATTGGATACCGTCTTTTTTCAGCGCCTGCTCAACCTGGTTCATCAGGGAACTGTCCACCTTGACGGTGGCTTTGGCACTGCTGATTTGTACCGCCGGCGACTCACCGAAGAAGTTCGGCAGGGTATACAACACACCTAACAGGAGTGTCACAGCGATAATTATGTACTTCCAGAGGGGATAGCGATTCATATTGTTTCAGGGTTCGGGGTGGAACGTCAGACAAAAATCAACCCCACGTCCGCCCGGCGGAGGTGGGGTGTTTAACCCATTACAGCGACTTGATCGTACCCTTAGGCAACAAGGTAGTGACTGCACTTTTTTGAATCACGATCTCGGTACCGTCTTGCACTTCCAGCGACAGGTAGACATCGGAAACCTTGGTGATCTTGCCCAGTACACCACCTGCTGTTACGACTTCATCGCCACGTGTCACGGCTTCGATCATTGCCTTGTGTTCTTTTTGACGTTTCATTTGTGGACGAATCATCAGGAAGTACAGCACAACGAACATCAGGATGATAGGCACGAATTGGGTCAGATTGCCCAGGACGCCGCCAGCGGCAGTTGCAGCGTAAGCGTTGGAAATAAACACGGGTATGCTCCAGGTTGTAGTAATAAGGTTGAATAAATATGGGTCGGTTATTTTAGCACTGGAAAATCGCTTTTCCGGTGCTGACTGATTTTCATTAAAGAAAGATCAGCTTCCGCGTGCGCGATCTGCATGAAATTGGCTCACAAAGAGCTGGAATCGCCCTTCGCTGATGGCTTCCCGCATCTCGCGCATCAGATCCAGATAGTAGTGCAAGTTATGTATCGTATTCAGTCTGGCACCGAGAATTTCTCCGGTGCGATGCAAATGATGCAAGTAAGCACGCGAAAAATTGCGGCAAGCATAGCAAGAGCAGCTTTCGTCCAGCGGTTTCTTGTCATCTTTGTAACGCGCATTCTTGATCTTGATATCGCCAAAGCGGGTGAATAACCAGCCATTGCGTGCATTGCGGGTCGGCATCACGCAATCGAACATATCAATTCCGTTCGCCACACCGGCGACCAGATCTTCCGGCGTGCCGACGCCCATCAGGTAATGCGGTTTGTTGGCTGGCAAGCGTGGACCTACGTGCTGCAGCACGCGCATCATGTCTTCTTTCGGCTCGCCGACCGACAGCCCGCCGATCGCCACGCCGTGGAAATCCAGTTCTTCCAGACCAGCCAGCGATTCATCACGCAGGTTTTCAAACATGCCGCCCTGCACGATGCCAAACAAGGCATTCGGGTTTTCTTCACGGTTGAACTCATCCAGCGAGCGTTTGGCCCAGCGCAGCGACATGCGCATAGACTTTGCCGCTTCTTCGGTAGTGGCCGGACGACCATCGATTTCATACGGTGTGCATTCATCGAATTGCATCACGATGTCGGAGTTAAGCACGCGCTGGATTTGCATCGACACTTCCGGCGAGAGGAAGAGCTTATCGCCGTTGATAGGCGAAGAGAAATGCACACCCTCTTCGGTAATCTTGCGCATTTCGCCCAGCGAAAACACTTGAAAACCACCAGAATCGGTCAGGATAGGCTTATCCCAGCCCATGAATTCATGCAAACCGCCGAACTTGGCAATGATGTCATTGCCCGGACGCAACCATAGGTGGAAGGTATTGCCGAGGATGATTTGCGCATCGATCTCGTTCAATTCCAACGGCGACATCGCCTTCACCGAACCATAAGTACCGACCGGCATGAAGATAGGCGTTTCTATCACACCATGGTTCAGCGTCAGTTGGCCGCGACGGGCATTGCCGTCGGTTTTAAGTAATTTGAAATTTAGCATGGGGGCATTCTGGTCAAAAACATCGCGTCGCCGTAACTGAAGAAACGATAACGTTGAGAAATGGCGTGCTGGTAAGCAGCACGTATCGTGTCATAGCCGGCAAAGGCCGACACCAGCATCAGCAGGGTCGACTTCGGCAAATGGAAATTGGTAATCAGGCGCGTCACCGTTTTAAACGTATAGCCGGGCGTGATGAACAAGCGTGTATCGGCGCTACCGGCTTGCAGCGTGCCGCTTTGCGACGCCGATTCCAGCGCGCGCATGCTGGTGGTGCCGACCGCGACGATATTGCCACCGGCTGCCTGCGTGGTGCGTACCGTGTCTACCGTTTGCTGCGAGATGGTGTACCACTCGCTATGCATATTGTGCTCCGCCAGATTTTCATTGCGCACCGGCTGGAAGGTACCAGCACCAACGTGCAGCGTGACGTATGCGAGCTGTACGCCTTTCGCCGTCAGCGCATCCAGCAAGGCCTGATCGAAGTGTAAGCCGGCAGTCGGCGCCGCTACTGCACCGGGCGTTTTTGCATAGACCGTCTGGTAGCGCGTTTCATCGTAGGCGTCAGCCGCATGCTCAATATACGGCGGCAAAGGCAAACGGCCGTGCGCTTCTATCAATTCGAACACATCGTCGGGGAATTGCAGTTCGTAGAACTCGCCGGCCCGTTCACCGACCACCACATCAAAGGCGTCGGCCAGGCGAATACGCATACCGGGTGCAGGTGACTTGGATGCGCGTATCTGCGCATGCACATTGCGCTGATCAATCACACGCTCTACCAGCACCTCGACCTTGCCGCCGGTTTCCTTGACGCCAAAGAAGCGCGCCTTCAGTACGCGTGTGTCATTGAATACCAGCAAATCGCCGGGTGACAGCAAGTCGACGATATCGGCAAAATTGCGGTCCGTCATTTGTTCAGGGAGAACCTGCAGCAGGCGCGAAGCACTGCGCTGCGCCAGAGGTGTTTGCGCAATAAGTTCCTGCGGCAAATCAAAATCGAAATCGGAAAGTGAATACATACAGCTTTAGAGGTTTGAAAACGTCGTTAAAAATGCCATGCATACAGCATGACGGCTTCGGTTTTACTGTCCGAGGTGTGACGCAGACAAATTTGTTTGCAGCATTCGCGCGCAAGAACTGCTATGGTTGCATAGCTTGCCGCTGACTGACTGCACTACCTGCACTTTCATGTGATGTAATACGCGAGCCACATGAAGTCATCGCAAAACCCGCTATTTTACGCCCTGCCGCCCATTTTCGGCCCGATATGCCTGTACTGAAGAAAAAGCCCGCCACTGTTGCCAAAAAGACCAGTAAAACGACGAAGTCGGCGGCACCCACACGCGCCGAAAAAATCGACGACAAACTGAGCAAGCTTGGCCTGCGTTCAGACATGGACAAAGTCTTGCATTTGCCGATGCGCTATGAAGATGAAACCGAAATCAAAAGCATCAGCGCAGCCGGCTTTATTTTTGGTCGCTCAGTGCAAGTCGAAGGTGTCGTCAGCTCATGCGAAGTCGCGTTTCGCCCGCGCCGCCAACTGGTGGTGACCATCGAAGACGACAGCGGGCAACTGGTGATGCGCTTTCTGAATTTCTACGGCAGTCAGGTCACACAAATGGCGGTCGGCAACCGCGTGCGCGCGCGTGGCGAAGTACGGCACGGCTTCTTCGGCGCCGAAATGGTTCATCCAAACTACAAGATGGTGCTCGAAGGAGCGCCGCTGCCAGCCGCACTGACGCCGGTTTATCCAGCCGGTGAGGGGCTGTCACAAACGGTATTACGCAAGACCATCCTCGATGCGATGAGCCGCATCGAATGGCGCGATACGCTGAACGACAAGCTGCGCACTGAACTGGATCTGATGCCCTTCGAACCAGCGGTGCGCCTGCTGCACAATCCGCCACCAGATATAGACGAAAGCGCATTGGCCGATCGCTCGCATGCGGCCTGGGTCAGAATGAAGTTCGACGAATTGCTGGCGCAACAGTTGTCAATGAAACGCGCACAAATGGCACGGCGCGCCAAAGGTGCGGCCGTCTTGCCGAGCGTCGGCACACTATCGAAAGCCTTCCTCAAGCAATTGCCGTTTGCATTGACCGCAGCACAACAACGCGTGCTGCAAGAAATTCGGGCCGACCTCAAACAATCCTTCCCGATGCAGCGTTTGCTGCAAGGCGATGTCGGCAGCGGCAAGACCGTGGTCGCCGCCTTGGCCGCAGCACAAGCGATAGACAGCGGCTTCCAGGCGGTATTGATGGCACCGACCGAGATCCTGGCCGACCAGCACTTCCGCAAAATCGCCGGCTGGATGGAACCACTAGGCGTGCAAGTCGCGTGGCTGACCGGCAGTCTGAAGAAGAAAGAAAAACTGGAAGCCAAGGAACGCATAGAAGCTGGTACTGCACAGCTCATCATCGGTACCCATGCGCTGATTCAGGAAGACGTGCAATTTGCCAAACTCGGTCTGGTCATCGTCGATGAACAGCATCGCTTCGGCGTGGGTCAGCGTCTGGTACTGCGCAATAAGGGCGTCGACAACAATGCCAGCGCCGAACAACAAACCATACCGCATCAATTAATGATGTCGGCCACGCCTATCCCGCGCACGCTGGCGATGACGTATTACGCTGATCTGGAAGTGTCGGTGATCGATGAACTGCCGCCGGGACGCACACCCATCGTGACCCGCGTGATTGATCAGAATCGACGCGACGAAGTCATAGAACGCGTACATGCAGCAGCACTCGAGGGACGGCAAGCCTACTGGGTCTGTCCATTGATCGAAGAATCGGAAGCACTGCAATTGCAGACTGCCACCGACACTCATCAAACGCTGGTCGCTGCCTTACCGGATTTGCAGGTCGGGCTGGTACACGGACGCATGAAGCCAGCCGAGAAACAACAAGTGATGGATGCTTTCACCAGCGGCGCACTGCACTTGCTGGTCGCCACCACCGTGATTGAAGTCGGGGTCGACGTGCCGAATGCATCACTGATGGTGATCGAGCATGCGGAACGCTTCGGGCTTTCGCAATTGCATCAGTTGCGTGGTCGGGTCGGCCGCGGCTCCGCTGCCAGCGTATGTCTGCTGCTGTATCAGGGCCCGCTGGGACAAATCGCCAAGCAGCGTCTGGGCATCATGCGCGAATCGACCGATGGCTTTGAAATCGCGCGCAAGGATCTGGAAATACGCGGCCCCGGTGAGTTCCTCGGCGCCCGTCAATCCGGTCAGGCCATGCTGCGTTTTGCCGATCTGGAAACCGACCAATGGCTGGTGGATCGCGCCCGTGATCTGGCGCAAACCCTGCTGCGCGACGACATGCCTACCGTCGACGCCCATCTGGCGCGCTGGCTGGGTGCGCGTGAGGACTATCTGAAGGTATAGCTGAACGGTATAGAATAAGGGCTGCATGAAGGATAGACTGACGATCAGCCAGCAGCTCAAGCAGACGCACAAGCGCACTTCAGGTATAGACTCCAGCATAGACTCAGGTACAGACCCCAAGGCACAGACCCCACCATGACGCTTACCGAACTCAAATATATTGTTGCCGTTGCGCGTGAAAAACATTTTGGCCATGCGGCAGAAGCATGCTTCGTGGCGCAACCCACTTTGTCCGTCGCCATCAAGAAACTGGAAGATGAACTGGGCGTCACGCTGTTCGAACGCGGCGGCAGCGAAATTTCGATGACACCTTTGGGTGTGCAAATCGTCGCGCAAGCCGAACGTGTGCTGGAACAAACTGCCGCCATCAAGGAAATCGCCAAACAAAACAAGGATCCGCTGGTCGGCCCTTTCCGCCTCGGCATCATTTACACAATCGCGCCCTATCTGCTACCGCCACTGGTGAAGACCATCATCGAACGCGTGCCGCAAATGCCGCTGGTGCTGCAAGAGAATTTCACCGTCAAGCTGCTGGAGTTGCTGCGTCAGGGTGAACTGGATGCCGCCATCGTTGCGCTACCCTTCCCTGATCAGGGCTTGCTGGTGCAACCGGTGTACGACGAGCCGTTTGTGGTCGCGGTGCCCAAACACCATGCATGGGCCGAACGCAGCAGCGTCAGCACCGATGACTTGAAATCAGAAACCATGCTCTTGCTCGGCAATGGCCATTGCTTCCGCGATCAGGTGCTGGAAGTGTGCCCGGAGATGTCGCGCTTCTCGACCTCCGGCGACGGTATCGCGCGCACCTTCGAAGGTTCATCACTGGAAACCATACGCCATATGGTGGCCTCCGGTATTGGCATCACGGTATTGCCGCAAGCATCCATCCCCGACATGCAAGCCAAGGACGGCATGCTGCGCTACATCCCGTTTACGCAACCAGGTCCTTCACGTCGCGTGGTACTGGTATGGCGCAAAAGCTTTACGCGCGGTGCTGCCATCGAGGCGGTACGCGAGGCGCTGCTGTCGTGCGACTTGCATGGCGTGACCATGCTGCCTGATGAACCTCTGTCCGAAGCCTGATGCCAAATGCATCGGGCCGTTTTCTCCTCTGCAGATATTCTGCATAACCAACACCGCTAGATGAATCGCCTCCAACTGTATTTCCGTCTGATCCGCCTTGATAAACCAATAGGCATTTTGCTGCTGCTATGGCCTACGCTATGGGCCTTGTGGATGGCGTCCGATGGCAAACCGGACTGGACGCTGGTCGGCATCTTCACACTGGGGACTGTGCTGATGCGCTCCGCCGGTTGCGCCGTCAACGATTATGCTGATCGCGATTTCGACAAGCATGTACAACGCACTGTTGATCGCCCCATCACCAGCGGCAAGATCAAACCGTATGAAGCCTTGCTGGTTGCGCTGCTACTGACGCTGATCTCATTCGCGCTGATCTGGCCGCTCAACACGCTGACCAAACAACTCTCGATCGCAGCCGTCATCATCGCTGCCAGCTACCCTTACTTCAAACGCTTCTTTGCGATCCCGCAAGCTTACCTCGGCATTGCCTTCGGCTTTGGTATTCCGATGGGATTTGCCGCTGTACAAAACACGGTACCGGCTGAAGCCTGGTGGCTGCTGGTCGCGAATATTTTCTGGTCGGTTGCTTACGATACCGAGTATGCAATGGTCGATCGCGAAGATGATTTGAAGATAGGCATGAAGACGTCGGCCATCACCTTTGGCCGCTACGATGTCGCCATCATCATGTTTTGTTATGCGATGACGCTCGGCATCATCGGCATAGTCGGCTGGCAATTCGGTTTGCGTGTCTACTTCATCGGCGGCTTGTTGCTGGCAGCAGTGTGCGCGCTGTATCACTACACCTTGATCCGCAGCCGCGAACGCGCCGGTTGCTTTGCCGCCTTCCGCCATAACAATCTGCTGGGCGCTGCCATCTTCGGCGGTGTTGCGCTGGATTACCTGCTACGTTGAGCCCACTCCATGGCTGCCAATCCCACCACTCTGACTGACGAAGCCAAGGTCAAACGGTATCTGCCGTGGGTGGTAGCGATTGCACTGTTCATGGAGCAACTGGATTCAACCATTATCAATACGGCGGTGCCTTCGATGGCGGCCAGCCTGAATGTCACACCGCTCAGTCTGAAAGCGGTGGTCAGCTCCTATATCCTCGCCTTGGCAGTATCCATTCCTATCAGTGGCTGGATGGCAGATCGCTTCGGCACACGCCGCGTCTTCAGCGTGGCAGTCGGCCTGTTCACCTTGTCGTCCATCCTGTGCGGTTTGTCAGTCAATGTACCGATGCTGGTCGCGGCACGCATACTGCAAGGCTTCAGTGCCGCCATGATGATGCCGGTCGGACGTCTGACCGTGATACGCACCTTCCCCAAATCTGAACTGCTGGCGGCGATGAATTTTGTGATCATCCCGGCCTTGATCGGGCCGCTGTTGGGACCGACGGTCGGCGGCCTGATCGTGCACTGGTTGCCATGGCAAGCGATTTTCTTTGTCAACGTCCCTATCGGTTTGGCGGCGCAGTGGATGATCCATCGCCATATGCCGGACTACCGATCTGACGCACCGCGCCCGCTGGATGTCATCGGGCTGGTGCTATTTGGTTCCGGCGTTGCGCTGCTGTCGTGGATACTCGAGATCTTCGGCGAACACTATCTGGATGCCACCTCCACCACTATTCTGTTTTTGATTTCGCTGGCACTGCTCGGCGCCTATGTGCTGCACGCGCGTCGCACCCTGCATCCCTTATTGCAACTGGCGCTGTTTAAAACCCGCACCTTCCGCGTCTCGGTCTTTGGCGGTTTCATTACCCGGCTGGGTGTAGGCGGCTTGCCCTTCATGTTGCCACTGCTGTATCAAATCGGACTCGGTCTGCCTGCGTGGCAATCCGGTCTGATGATGATGCCGACGGCAGCCGCGGCCATGCTGATGAAACTGATCTCGGTACGCGTGCTGGGGCACTTCGGTTATCGCAAAGTACTGATCGTCAATACCGTGATGATAGGCATCACTATTTCCCTGTTTTCCATCATCACGCCAACTACCCCTATCGCCGTGATCCTCTTGCTCGGACTGGCACAGGGCTTCTTTAATTCGCTGCAGTTTTCCAGCATGAACTCGATGGCTTATTCGGATATCAATCCGGAAGATTCCAGCATGGCCAGCACCATCGCCAGTTCGATGCAGCAAATGTCGATGAGCTTCGGCCTCGCCTTCGGTTCGATTATCGCCGGCTGGTATCTGGGTGATTTGCCGCAAACAGATCGCGTGGCGGTCGGCAATGCCTTGCATCATGCTTTCCTCACACTGGGCGGATTGACGATACTCTCTTCCTTGTCGTTCTGGACCTTGCGTCCGAATGATGGCGAAAGTGTGAGCAAGGCACATACGACAAACTGATGGAGCACAGCATGGAACGCAAACGCGTAGGCATTGTTATTTTTGATGACGTAGAAGTTCTGGATTTTTGCGGACCATTTGAAGTTTTCTCGGTCACACGCATTAACAGTGAGCGGCGGCGTGAAGAGCCTTCGCCCTTCGAGGTGGTGCTGGTGGCGGAACACGACAAGACCATCACCACCACTGGTGGTATGCGCGTGCAGCCAGATACCACTTACGCGCAGTGCCCACCACTGGACATCCTGCTGGTCCCAGGCGGCTGGGGCACGCGCAAGGAAATGCATAATTCCGCTATGCTGGCCTTTGTCAGCGCACAAGCGGCACAGTTAGAAACCCTGACCTCGGTCTGCACCGGTGCGCTGGTACTCGGCAATGCCGGTTTGCTCGACGGCTTGCGCGCCACCACCCACTGGCGCTCGCTCGACAATATGCAGCAGCTCTTCCCCCAAGTTGAAGTGGACCGCGTGTCGCAGGTCGTCGAACAAGGCAAGGTACTGACCTCAGCCGGTATTTCGGCTGGTATCGATATGGCGCTGACGGTAGTGCAACGCTATTGCGGCGAAGAAGTAGCACGCGCAACTGCACGGCATATGGAATATCCTTATCCTGAATCATCAGCCCGACGCGTACCGCTACTTACACAGACTTAATTCCGGACTTTGATAACAGCCGGAAACATCTGGTAACACGCCTTACCAAAGTCAGGTGGTTCATCCAGTCTTTTTACGGTGTAATGAACACCAACCTTCCGCCACAACCAGGAGCAGAGATGAACAGTAAAATAATTATTTCGTCGATCATTACCGTAACTCTGCTGGCCAGCAGCGCAGCGTTCGCGCAGGGCTATGAGCGCGGTGGTCCCGGCCCCGATCGTGGCTACTCACACGACAATCGATATGGCGATAAACATGGCAACAAACACGGCAACAAGCATGCCGACAAACACGATAAGCACCGCCCGGACCATCGTGCCGGCCGTGGCGCCGGACCACAGCACAATTTCTACAAAGGCGGCCATATTCCGCGTGAGTATCGTGGCCATCAGTATGTCGTCAACGACTGGCGTTCGCATCGTCTGAGCCCACCGCCACGCGGCTATAACTGGGTACAAACCGGTGGCGACTATGTATTGATCGCAATTGCAACGGGTGTAATCGCACAAATCATACTGGGCAATTAATCGCTGAGGCAGTGATTGCACTAAGCTGCGTATAAAAGCTGTGACAAAAAAAGAGACCGGATCTTGGCAACAAGATCCGGTCTCTTTTTATCTTCAGCCTGAACGACTCGCTGGTTTTAAATCAGCACTTAGTCCTGACCGAATTCCTCACCCAGCGCATGGCCACGTGCAGCAGCCGCTTTCATCGCAGTGATAATCGATTGTTTGACGCCGCTGGCTTCCATACTGGTCAATGCAGCGTAGGTCGTGCCGCCTTTGGAAGTAACCCGTTCGCGCAAGACTGCCACCGGATCACTGGCTTGCGAAGCCAGTTGCGCCGCACCGACAAAGGTCGAGATCGCCAGCGCATTACCCTGCTCTGCAGTCAGACCCATTTCCTGCGCTGCCTGCTGCATCGCTTCGATAAAGTAAAACACATAGGCCGGGCCACTGCCGGAAACAGCTGTCACCGGATCGATCAATTTCTCGTCGTCCAGCCATACCGTCTCACCCACTGCGCGCATGATGGCATCAGCCGCCGCATGCTGTTCCTTGCTCACACCGGCCGTCGCCACCATGCCGGTGATACCCTTGCCGATCAGCGCCGGCGTATTCGGCATGGTGCGCACAATCGCATTGTGCCCCTTCAGCCAGCGCGACAGATCGACCGCACGGATCCCGGCCGCAATCGACAACACTAGTTGTGCCTTGATGTGCGGCACCAGCTGTGCCACCACACCCTTCATTTGCTGCGGCTTGACCGCCAGCACGATGACATCGCTGCCCGCCAGCGTCGCATCGATTTCGGAAGAGGTTTTGACGCCGAATTGCTGTTGCAGCTTGCTCAGTGAATCAGGATTGATATCCACCACATGAATATTCGCGGCGGCGGTCAGCTTACCGGCCAGACCACCGATGAGAGCAGCGGCCATATTGCCGCCGCCGATGAAACTGATTTTCAAATTATTTTGCATATTCCCTTGTACCAAAAATCGCGGAGCCTATCCGCACTATGGTGGCGCCTTCGGCGATGGCGGCAGCCATGTCACCAGACATCCCCATGGATAATGTATCCAGTTTTAATCCATCTGCCCGCAACTGATCAAGCAAAGCATGCATTTTCCTGAACGGTGCGCGTTGTTGTTCTGCATCACCCTCGACCTCCGGTATCGCCATCAGGCCACGCAGCCGCAGCCGCGGCAAGGCGGAAATGGCCTGGGCCACCGCCAGCGCTTCGGACGGCAAAACCCCGCTTTTACTCGACTCACCGCTGATATTCACCTGTAAACAGATATTCAGCGGCGGCAGATCGGCGGGCCGCTGTTCCGACAGGCGCTGCGCGATTTTCAAACGGTCGACCGAATGCACCCAGTCAAAATGCTCAGCGATGGGGCGGGTCTTATTGCTTTGGATGGGGCCGATGAAATGCCATTCCAGCTGCAAATCAGGGCGTGTCGCCCTTACCTCGGCAATTTTCTCGAGCGCTTCCTGCAGGTAGTTTTCACCAAAAGCGCCCTGCCCGGCTTCCGCCGCAGCGATCACGGCATCGGCGCCAAAGGTCTTGGATACCGCCAGTAAGTCCACGCCGTGCACATCGCGTTGTGCACTGTTCGCGGCGTCGGTGATCCGCTGACGCACAGCTTGCAAGTTTTGCCGTATTACAGACATAATCAAAGTTCTTTTAAAGCATCAAATAAGCGTCACGATAACATCGCTACGCACACAGGGCGCACTACCTTTGGGATATACCTGTTGGTAAGGCCGCTGGATTTCGCATTTTCGCTGCAGGCTCAGGGATTATAAATGGACATTTCAGAACTACTCGCGTTCTCCGTCAAGAATAAAGCATCCGATCTTCATTTGTCCGCCGGCCTGCCGCCGATGATCCGTGTACACGGCGATGTCCGCCGCATCAATTTGCCGCCGCTGGAGCACAAGGATGTGCACGGCATGATTTATGACATCATGAACGATGGTCAGCGCAAAGTGTATGAAGAACGGCTGGAAATCGATTTTTCCTTCGCCATTCCCGGTCTCGCCCGCTTCCGTGTCAATGCCTTCAATCAGGACCGCGGTGCCGCTGCAGTACTGCGTACCATTCCCTCCAAGATTCTGAGTCTGGAAGATTTGAATGCGCCGAAGATCTTTGCCGATCTGGCACTGAAGCCACGCGGTCTGGTGCTGGTCACCGGCCCTACCGGTTCCGGCAAATCAACCACGCTGGCGGCGATGGTCAATCACGTCAATGAAAACGAATACGCGCACATCCTGACCATCGAAGATCCGATCGAGTTCGTGCACGACTCGAAGAAATGCCTGATCAATCAGCGCGAAGTCGGCCCGCACACTCATTCCTTCGAAAACGCCTTGCGCTCGGCGCTGCGCGAAGATCCTGACGTGGTGCTGGTCGGCGAGTTGCGCGATCTGGAAACCATACGTCTGGCTTTATCCGCCGCAGAAACCGGCCATCTGGTGTTTGGCACATTGCACACCTCATCCGCCGCCAAAACCATAGACCGTATCATCGACGTCTTCCCCGGCGATGAGAAGGAAATGGTACGCGCGATGCTATCTGAATCACTGCAAGCGGTGATCTCGCAAACCCTGCTCAAAACCAAAGATGGCAGTGGCCGTGTCGCCGCGCATGAAATCATGTTGGGTACACCGGCGATCCGTAATCTGATTCGCGAAGCAAAAATTGCGCAGATGTATTCAGCGATCCAGACCGGTGCCAATCTCGGCATGCAAACACTGGATAGCAATCTGACCGAGCTGGTACGGCGCAATGTCATCTCCAACGCCGCGGCACGTGCTGCCGCCAAGATCCCGGATAACTTCCCGGGATGAAGAAGGGCTAGCGCAAAGCATGCTTTGCGCCGCCTGAATCGGAGCAACTTGCAAGCTGCGAAGTGGGAATACAGGAAATACAGTACAAGTTACGCCGGTGTAAAAAATAGACCAAGAGAGAGTCACTATGGAACGCGATCAAGCCACCAAATTCATGTACGACTTGCTGCGGCTGATGCTGAGCAAGAACGGCTCCGATCTCTTCATCACGGCTGACTTCCCGCCCGCGTTCAAGATCGACGGCAAGATGACCCAGGTCTCGAATCAACCGTTGACGGCTGCGCACACGATCGAACTGGCGCGCGCCATCATGAGCGACAAACAGGCAGCAGAGTTTGAAGCGACCAAGGAATGTAATTTTGCGATCAGCCCGGGTGGCATCGGCCGCTTCCGCGTTTCGGCCTTCGTGCAACAAGGCCGGGTCGGCATGGTGGTACGTACCATCACCACCGCCATCCCCAGCATAGAAGCACTCGGCGTACCGGAAACCCTGAAAGATATCGTCATGACCAAGCGCGGCCTGGTCATCATGGTAGGCGCTACCGGTTCCGGCAAATCAACCACGCTGGCGGCGATGATAGGTCACCGCAATGAGCACAGCTACGGCCACATCATCACCATCGAAGATCCGGTCGAGTATGTGCACCCCCACAAAAACTGCGTCATTACTCAGCGTGAAATCGGCGTGGATACCGAAGGCTGGGGCGTCGCGCTGAAGAACACGCTGCGTCAGGCACCGGACGTGATCTTCATCGGCGAGATACGCGATCGCGAAACCATGGACTACGCCATCGCCTTCGCCGAAACTGGCCATCTGTGTCTGGCTACCATGCATGCGAATAGCTCGAACCAGGCACTGGATCGCATCGTCAACTTCTTCCCGGAAGAACGTCGCCAGCAATTGCTGATGGACTTGTCACTGAATCTGAAAGCGATGATTTCGCAACGTCTGATTCCGCTGAAAGATACCAAGGGTCGCTGCGTTGCTGTCGAGATCATGCTGAACTCGCCTTTGGTATCCGACCTGATCTTCAAGGGCGATGTGCATGAAATCAAAGAGATCATGAAGAAGTCGCGTGAGCTGGGCATGCAGACGTTTGATCAGGCTTTGTTTGATCTGTACGAAGGCGGCAAAATTTCTTACGAAGATGCACTGCGTAATGCCGACTCGGTCAATGATTTGCGTCTGTCGATCAAACTCAACGGCAAGGAAGCGCAGCATCGTGATTTGAGCAAGGGCACCGAACATCTGGGGATAGTATGAGCAAGGTTTATGATTTCCAAGCCAGCAGTCTGGCTGGCGCTGCAGTCGATCTGGCGCAGTATCGCGGCAAGGTACTGCTGATCGTCAACACCGCCAGCAAATGCGGCTTCACACCGCAGTATCAAGGTCTGGAAGCGGTGTATCAGCAATTCCGCGAGCAAGGCGTGGAAGTACTCGGCTTCCCGTGCAATCAGTTCGGCGGGCAGGAACCGGGCGATGCGGAAGCAATCGGCGCCTTCTGCGAAAAGAATTACGGTGTCAGCTTCCCGCTGTTTGCCAAGATTAATGTGAACGGCGACGAGGCCGATCCCTTATTCAAATATTTGAAACATGCAGCGCCCGGCTTGCTCGGCAGCGAAGCGATCAAATGGAATTTCACCAAATTTCTGGTGCGCAAAGACGGTACCGTGTTTAAACGCTATGCGCCGCAAACCAAACCGGAAGAACTGGTCGACGACATCAAAAAACTATTGGCAGAGTAATCTTCTGCTGCAAATAAAAACGCTGGCTACCCTTACGGAATAGCCAGCGTTTTTTATTGCGGAAGATAATTTCAGTGCGTTGCCGTCAATGCACTGTCGATCAATTCTATCCAATGCTTGACCGGTGTATCGGTACCGGATTGCAAATGCGTCAGGCAACCGATGTTGGCAGAGACGATCATCTCAGCCTTGGTTTCTGCCAGCTTGGCCAGTTTGTTATCGCGCAACTGGTAAGAAAGCTCAGGCTGCATCACCGAGTAGGTACCAGCCGAGCCACAGCACAGATGGCTGTCACCGCACAGTTGTACATCAACACCAACCGCACGCAACACACCTTCGACCTTGCCGCGTATTTGCTGACCATGTTGCAAGGTGCAAGGCGGATGGTAGGCAACGCGTTTGGATATTTTCCCGCTCAGCTTGCCTTCGAGTTCTGCTTCAAAGGCCGGCATGATTTCACTCAGATCCTTGGTCAGTCCGGAGATCACTGCCGCTTTTTCTGCATAGGCCGGATCCGCTTCCAGCAGATGGCCATAGTCTTTCACCGTCGCACCGCAACCGGATGCAGTCATGACGATGGCTTCTGCCCCGGCTTCTACCAGCGGCCACCATGCATCGATATTGCGACGCATATCGTCCAGTGCGCCATCGTGATCATTCAGGTGATGACGGATCGCGCCACAGCAGCCGGCTTTTGGAGCGACCACCAATTGCACGCCGAGCGCATCCAGCACGCGCGCGGTCGAGGCATTGATGTTCGGCGACATCGCAGGTTGCACGCAACCATCCAGCAAAAGCATTTTGCGTGCATGCGTGCGGGTCGGCCAGCTACCGGCGTTTTCACGGCGCGGTACTTTATTCTGCAGCGCTTGCGGCAACAATGGACGCACCAGCTGCCCCGCCTTCATCGCAGGTGTGAACAACCATTTACGCGGCAGCAATTCCTTCAATGCGGTGCGTTTTAGTTTTTGCGAGAAGGAATACGGCACACGGTCTTCCACCACTTTGCGGCCGATGTCGATTAGACGACCGTACTTCACGCCGGAAGGGCAAGTGGTTTCGCAATTGCGGCAAGTCAGGCAGCGATCCAGATGCAACTGGGTTTTCGCGGTCGGTGTCTTACCTTCCAGTACTTGTTTGATCAGATAGATGCGACCACGCGGACCATCCAGTTCATCACCCAGCAGCTGATAGGTCGGGCAAGTGGCGGTACAGAAGCCACAATGCACGCAGCTGCGCAGAATCGCATCGGCTTCATGGCCTTCGCGCGTATCTTTGATGAAATCGGCTAAGTTGGTTTGCATTGATTCCTACACTCTTCTGAAAGTTGCCACCGCAAGCGCGGCAGCTTAATACTGCGCGTACATACGACCCGGATTGAAAATACCGTCCGGATCAAAATTGTTCTTCATATTGCGATGGATGCGACCCAGCGCCGGTGCCAGCGGATGGAACACGCCGACGTCCTTGTCACCGCCACGGAATAAGGTGGCATGACCGCCAGCCAGCGCCGCTGCAGTGCGTATGGTGTCTGCGCTCTCGTTGCTACGCAGCCAGCGCTGCGCGCCACCCCACTCGATCAATTGCTGGCCATCCAGTGCAATTGGCGCAGTAGTCGAAGGCACCGACAAGCGCCACAACACATCTGACTGGGTAAAGAATTCATTGCTCTGTTCACGCATCGCGATCCAGAAATCGTCACCGCTGATTTCTTCACCGCCTATGGTTTGCTGTGCGGCTGCCAGCGCTGCCTTCGCGCCCGACAAGCGCAACATCAAGGCACCGTCACACCAGGCACTGGCTGAAATAGGCAGAGGCTGACCTCCCCATTCATTCAGGCGGCGTATCGCGTCTTTCTGATCCATCTCGAGACGCAGACTGGTTTGCGCATACGGCTTAGGCAATACCTTGAGCGATACTTCCAGCAACAAACCCAGCGTACCCAGCGAGCCGGCCAGCATGCGCGACACATCGTAGCCAGCCACGTTTTTCATTACCTGACCGCCGAAGTGCAGCGACTCGCCCTTTCCATCCATCAGCACCACGCCCAGCACGAAGTCGCGCGTGGCACCGACGGCAGCGCGCGCCGGACCCGATAAACCACTGGCGACCATGCCGCCGACGGTGGCACCCGGACCGAAATGCGGCGGCTCGAAAGCCAGCATCTGATTTTGCTCGGCGAGTATGGCTTCGACTTCGGCCAACGGTGTACCAGCGCGTACCGTGATCACCAGCTCGGTCGGATCGTAAGCCACCACACCGCTGTAAGCACGTGTATCCAGCAAGTCGCCGACCGGAGTCTGACCGTACCAATCCTTGGTACCGCCACCGCGTATGCGCAAAGGCTGCTTATTGCTGGCAGCAGCCAGCACGCGCTCTTTAAATTGTTCTATTACCTGTTCCATTCTGGCCTAGTAAAAATCTGAAACCGCGATTAAAAACGCGGCAAGTCGGGAAACTTCAACATGCCCCGCTTGACGTGCATCTTGCCGTACTCGGCGCAGCGCTGTAGCGTCGGAATGGCCTTGGTCGGATTGAGCAGAGAGACCGGATCGAAGGCGCGTTTGACAGCGAGGAAGGCATCAATCTCGGCACGCGAAAACTGTACGCACATCTGATTGATTTTTTCCATGCCGACACCGTGCTCGCCGGTGATGGTGCCACCCACGGCAACGCACATTTCGAGGATCTCGGCACCAAACAATTCGGCGCGATGGAATTCACCTTCCTGATTGGCATCAAACAAAATCAGCGGGTGCAAATTACCATCACCGGCGTGGAATACATTGGCGCAACGCAAACCGTATTTGACTTCCATCTCTGCAATGCCGAGCAACACATCGGCCAGGCTGCGACGCGGGATGGTGCCGTCGATACAGTAGTAATCAGGGGAGATGCGGCCGGCGGCCGGGAATGCATTCTTGCGCCCGGACCAGAAGCGCAGACGCTCCGCTTCATTTTGCGATACCGATATGGCGGTGGCGCCGGAATGCTTGAGCACTTCCGTCATGCGCGCGATTTCTTCATCGACTTCTTCCGGAATACCGTCCGACTCGCACAAGAGTATTGCTTCAGCATCGATGTCGTAACCGGCTTTGACGAACGGTTCAACCATGCGGGAAGAAGTCTTGTCCATCATCTCCAGACCGGCTGGAATGATGCCGGCAGCGATCACACTGGCAACCGCGTTACCGCCTTTGACCACATCATCAAACGAAGCCAGAATCACGCGTGCCAGTTTCGGTTTAGGGATCAGCTTGACCGTCACTTCCGTCACCATGCCGAGCATGCCTTCCGAACCCACGAAGACCGACAGCAAATCCAGACCCGGTGCATCGAGTGCCGCATTGCCGAGTTCGATCACATCGCCTTCGATGGTGACGACCCGCACGCGCATCACGTTATGCACGGTCAAACCGTATTTGAGGCAATGCACGCCGCCGGAGTTTTCCGCGACGTTGCCGCCTATGGTGCAGGCGATTTGAGATGAAGGATCGGGTGCGTAGTACAGACCAAGCGGCGCAACCGCTTCGGAGATCGCCAGATTGCGCACGCCAGGCTGCACTACTGCAGTCCGCGCATACGCATCGACTTTAACAATTTTATTCAGACGGGCGGTCGAGAGGACGATGCCGTCGGCGATAGGCAGGGCACCGCCAGACAAACCGGTACCGGCACCGCGCGGCACGATAGGCACCTTCAGCGCATGGCACACCTTGAGCGCGGCGATGACCTGTGCTTCGGTATCGGGCAGTACCACCACCATGGGTAACTGGGCATAAGCAGCCAGACCGTCGCACTCGTAAGGCCGCGTATCTTCTTCATTGAAGAGTACGCAACGCTCTGGCAGCACGGCACGCAATGCGTCCACTACCGTGCGCTGGTACGCCGCTGTAAATGGAGGTGCCGAAGTTGTATTCATCATCAATCCTGATTGCAATTTTCGCGTCTGTTAGCAAAATGAGAGACGCATGGGGTCTGATCAGAGTGTAACGAAACCACGCCCCGGCTGGACTGAAAGCTTTAGCCGCCAGGGTGAAAATTATTCAAGTGATGTGAAAAAACGCAGTGAATCAGCTCACTAGGTCATGCTTTGCATATTAAAGCGTTCCATCATCCAGTTCATGAACAATACAACTTCCGGGCGCTCGCGCACACTTTGTTCATAGACCATGTAGTAAGCATGTTGCGGGGTCGTCAACTGGATGTCGAACAGCGGCACTACTTCACCGTTGGCAATCATTTCCTCGGCAAAATGCTTGCGCGTCAGCGCCACGCCGTAACCATGGCGCACCGCTTCCAGCAACAGGCCGAGGTCATCGATACGCAAGCCGGTCGCCGGCTCCGGCCAATCCAGGCCGGCCACATCGAACCAGGCCTGCCACGGCTCCAGCGCCGAGCGCAGCAATTGTGCTTTTTGCAGGTCGGCTGGCGTTTTCAGGCCGCCGATTTTTTCCAGGTAAGCCGGGCTGACAACCGGGAATACCGGCTCTTCAAACAGCTTTTCGGTGGTGGTATCCGGATATTTGCCGGCGCCGAAACGTATTTCGAGGTCGGTTTCCGACAGGGCCATGTCGTACAGCGGAACCGAGAGGAAAACCTCTATCGTGATATCCGGGTACAAGGCGGTGAAATCAGCCAGGTGCGGCAGGAAGAGATAACGCGCAAAGGTCGGCGGCACCGTGATCTTGACGCGTGGCTGCGCCAGCGGATGGCGATGCGGCAACGGGAAATCCGCCAGCGAACGCAGCGCGTCGCGCACCACATCCAGGTAACGGCGGCCAAACTCGGTCAGGCTGACGCTGCGGCCATCGCGCAGGAACAGGCGCTCGCCGACAAATTCTTCCAGCAGGCGAATACGATGGGAAAACGCCGATGGCGTAATACACAGCTCTTCTGCTGCAATCGCAAATGAACCATGGCGTGCCGCGGCCTCAAAAGCGGACAGTGCGTGCACAGGAGGAAGTCTTATTGCCATTGCGTCTATCTATCTTCGGTTATCAAGGCATGATTTTACCGGTTTCACCGGCTTCTTATCGGCCTAGTTATCAGGCTAATACTTGTTTAATGGCATGGCTACGGTAGCTAAAATGCATTAAAGATAACTTTTCAACAATATTACTTTCTTTTGCACTGCAAAATGAACGGATATATCGGTCGGACTCGGGCGCGCCCAGCCGGATTTACCGTATCCTCACAACTTCTCTCTACTAAGAATACTTAGCTCATGGGCAACAGACTTTCAAAAATCGCGACCCGCACCGGCGACAAGGGCACAACCGGATTAGGCGATGGCAGTCGCGTCGACAAGGATGCCTTGCGTATTCATGCGATGGGCGATGTGGACGAATTGAACTCGCACCTAGGCCTGTTGTTATGCGAAGACTTGCCGGCAGCCTTGCGGGAAGAATTGATTTCGATACAGCACGACTTATTCGATCTGGGTGGCGAGTTATGCATACCCGGCTATACGTTGATCCATGATGAGCAAGTGGTACGGCTCGATAGCTTGCTGGCGAAATACAACAGCAGCTTGCCAGCCTTGCAGGAATTCATCCTGCCGGCCGGCTCGCGTGCGGCAGCACAGGCGCATATTTGTCGCACCGTATGCCGCCGTGCCGAACGCAACATCGTGAGTCTGGGCAAGGCAGAGAAGATCAATGACAATCCGCGGCAATACATGAATCGCTTATCGGATTTGATGTTTGTGCTGTCGCGCGTATTGAATCGCTATGCCGGTGGCGGCGATGTTTTGTGGGAGAAGGATAGAGTGCGGGATATTGCCTCGTAATTTTTGCAGACTTGAACCGGCGCGAGGACACCCTGCCCGCGCCAGCAATAAAAAAATGCCGCTCAGTCAAACAACTGAACGGCATTTTTTTATCGGTAAGCTAAAACTTAGCCCACCCGTTTATCCACTTCAATCAAGGCGTAAGCCGAGTGATTATGGATAGACTCAAAGTTCTCCGCCTCCAGCGTGTACGCCAGTACGCGACTCTCCTGATTCAACATCACCGCCACATCGCGCACCAGATCTTCGACAAACTTAGGATTGTCGTAAGCGCGCTCGGTCACATACTTTTCATCCGGGCGCTTGAGCAAACCATACAGCTCGCATGAAGCTTGTGCCTCGATGTTGGCGATCAACTCTTCCACGATCACATCGTCGCCCAGCAAGGCATGTACCGTGATGTGCGAGCGCTGATTATGTGCGCCGTAGGCAGATATCTTTTTCGAGCATGGGCACAAGCTGGTGACTGGCACCAATACCTTCAGCGTGACTTCCAGCTTGCCATCCTTCATCTCGCCGTTCAGGCCGACTTCATAATCCATCAGACTCTGCACGCCAGATACCGGCGCGGTTTTGTTGATGAAGTAAGGGAAAGAGACTTCGATACGACCGGCATCGGCTTCCAGCAAAGCCAGCATCTTGCGCATGAGTTCGCCGAATACATGCACGTCCAGCGCCTGTGTGTTTTCTTCCAGCAGCGCGATGAAGCGCGACATATGCGTACCCTTTTGCTCTTCCGGCAAACGTACATACATATTCCAGGTGCCCACCGTAGGCTGCGTGCCAGCCACCGTCTTCACCGTCACCGGATAACGCACGCCTTTCACGCCGACCCGCTGTATCACGATGCTGCGGGTATCGGGCGTGCTCTGTACATCGGGGATGGCCGTCAGGCCGGGATCGCGCGTATTCATGGCAAAACCTTTAAAGAGGCGGCGCCATTGCAGCGCCGCGTACAACTCAGAACGACGATTACTGATTCACCACCAGGCGTGGTTGATCCTTGCCAAAACGCTGGCGGATAGAGGCTGCGATGCCGCTGGCATCCAGACCACACAGCGCGAGTAATTTTGTCGCATCACCATGGTCGACGAATTGATCCGGCAAGCCCAGATTCAATAGTGGTTTGACGATTCCTGCGGCGGCCATTGCTTCTGCCACTGCGGCACCGGCGCCACCCATGATGGAACCTTCTTCTACTGTGACCAGCGCGTCATGCGTTGCGGCCAGACGTTTCAATAATTCGACATCCAGCGGTTTGATGAAGCGCATGTTGGCAACTGTTGCATCCAACGTTTCGCCCGCACTCAGGCTAGGTGCAACCATGGTGCCAAAGGCGAGGATCGCAATGCCCTTGCCTTCGCGTTTGATTTCACCGGTACCGAGCGGGATGGTGTTGAGATCGGTACCAACCTTGGCACCAGTGCCGCCACCGCGCGGGTAACGCACTGCCGCAGGCCCCGGATACTGATAACCGGTCGAGAGCATCTGACGGCATTCGTTTTCATCCGATGCGGCCATCACCACCATATTCGGGATGCAGCGCAAAAAGGCGATATCGTAGTTACCGGCATGGGTCGCGCCATCGGCACCGACCAGACCAGCACGATCAAGTGCAAAGGTCACATCCAGATTTTGCAAGGCGACATCGTGAATCAATTGATCGTAACCACGCTGCAGGAAGGTCGAATAAATCGCTACGACTGGCTTCAAGCCTTCGCACGCCATACCGGCAGCAAAGGTCACCGCATGCTGTTCCGCGATACCGACATCGTAATAACGATCCGGGAAGCGCTGCTCAAACTCCACCATGCCCGAACCTTCGCGCATCGCAGGTGTAATACCGACCAGCTTCTTGTCAGCCGCCGCCATATCGCACAGCCAGTCGCCAAACACACTGGTGTAAGTGACTTTCTTCGCAGTACTCGGCTTGATGCCTTCGGCCGGATCAAATTTACCCGGGCCGTGATACAGCACAGGATCAGCTTCCGCCAGTTTGTAGCCCTGCCCTTTACGTGTCACCACGTGCAGGAATTGCGGGCCTTTCAAATGCTTCAGGTTTTGCAGTGTCGGGATCAGCGAATCCAGATCATGGCCATCGATAGGACCGATGTAGTTGAAACCGAATTCTTCAAACATCGTCGCCGGCACGATCATGCCCTTCGCATGCTCTTCAAAACGTTTCGCCAGTTCGCGCATAGGCGCAGGCAGTACCGTCTTGCCGACATTTTTTGCAGCGGCATAAAACTGGCCGGACATCAGACGTGCGAGGTAGCGATTCAATGCGCCTACCGGTGGCGAGATCGACATATCGTTATCGTTCAGCACGACCAACAAATTGATGTCGTCATGAATGCCGGCATTGTTCATCGCTTCGAATGCCATCCCTGCCGTCATCGCGCCGTCACCGATCACAGCGATTGCATGGCGGCCTTCACCTTTGGTCTTCGCCGCCAGTGCCATGCCCAATGCTGCCGAGATCGAGGTCGAGGAATGTGCGGTACCGAAGGTGTCGTAAGGACTTTCATCACGACGCGGGAAACCCGAGATGCCATCGATCTGACGCAAGCTATGCATCTGATCACGGCGGCCGGTCAGGATCTTGTGTGGATAAGTCTGATGACCGACGTCCCAGATGATGCGATCTTCCGGCGTGTTAAACACATTGTGCAAGGCGATGGTCAGTTCTACCGTGCCAAGGTTCGACGACAAATGACCACCGGTCGCTGATACCGACTCCAGCACAAACGCACGCAATTCATCCGCCAGCTGCTTAAGCTGCTGACGTGAGAATTGCCGGATGTCGGCCGGGTCATTGATAGTTTCAAGCAAATTCATACTAAGCCTTCCGCTGCACGATCAAATCCGCGAGCTCTCGCAAGCGTCGTGCTTTTTCTCCAAACTGCTCCAGCGCACGATGGGCATCGTTGCGCAATTTTTCTGCCAGGTCCTTCGATTGCTCGAGGCCGAGTATCGACACATAGGTCGGCTTGTTGTCTGCCGCATCCTTGCCAGCGGTTTTACCCAGCGTGGCCGAATCCGCGGTCGCATCCAGCACATCATCGACCACCTGGAATGCGAGGCCGATCGCCGCCGCGTAGGTGTCCAGCGCCTGTGTTTCTTCTGCCGTCAGTGCCTTGCCGGCGAGTGCGCCGAGCAATACCGAAACCCGCAGCAGCGCACCGGTTTTCAAGCGGTGCATCTGTTCCAGTTCCTGCAAGGACAAACTCAAGCCCACGCTCGCCAGGTCGATCGCCTGTCCGCCGCACATACCGAGCGAACCGGAAGCTTTCGCCAACAGGCGCACCATCGCGAGTTGCCGCACCGGGTCCAGCCCGCCGTCCGCCAATACCTCGAATGCCTGCGATTGCAAGGCGTCGCCTACCAGCAAGGCACACGCTTCGTCGTACTTCACATGCACGGTCGGTTTACCACGCCGCAAGGCGTCGTCATCCATGCACGGCATATCGTCATGCACCAGCGAATACGCGTGGATCATTTCGACCGCGGCCGCCGCGCGCGCCAGTTCCGCCGCATCGGCATCGAACAAGGCACCTGCTGCATAGACCAGCAAGGGACGAACCCGCTTGCCGCCATCCAGCACTGCGTAATGCATGGCTTCATGCAGGCGAGCCGGTATTTGCGCGACCGGCGGCAAATGCTGCACCAGAGCCAATTCCATTTCCGCCTGCGTTGATTTCATCCAGCCGTCAAACGATTGCATGGTCGTCATTCATCCGCCTCGATCGCACGATCCGCGTTGAATGGTTTAAGCATATCGCCTTCCAGCACCTTGACCTGATTGTCGACTTTTTCGAGTTGCGCGGCGCAATACTTCACCAGCTCGGAGCCGCGCTTGTAGGCCGCAACCGATGCTTCCAGCGGCAATTCGCCCGCCTCCATGCGCGCGACCAGCTGTTCGAGTTCTGCCATCGCTTCTTCAAACGATGAAGGCAAGGCGGCAGAGGTAGATTTTTTTGACATAAATGCAGGAAAAAGGTTTAGCCCGTTATTTTAGAGCAAACCACCCTGCCCGGTGGATAAAGGCTGCATATCCGCCTGTTTCCAATACGGAAAATCTGGTTTTTTAGCGAAAAAAGCGCAAATACGCGCAATGCGGCGGATTTTTGCTACTGTCGAGCTCGCAACGGGCTGAAATATTTTCTTTTTATTAATTCCTGGAAAGATGGCGCAGAACCTTGGTCTGCGGGCTCGTCGCAGTATAAAACTCTGGGGTATAATCCTCGGTTCTGTCCAAAATTGCCTCTTTATCTCGTTTGATTTAGGTTTTTGCGGATTCTTTCCTCTTAGGTTGGTGCAAATTAATTTGGGGGTGGGGATGTCCGATCTGGCTAATCTCGCCAAACTCGCGCGTTCTAACGCGCAACTTCCAGTCAACGTCTATTTTGACGAAGCACTGTTGAAGCAAGAAATCCAGCAACTGTTTCGTGCAGGGCCGCGTTATGCCGGCCATGAGCTGATGGTGCCGAATGAAGGCGACTTTGCCACGCTCGCGTGGGAAAACGAAGGCCGCATGTTGGTCCGCAGTCCGCAAGGAATACAGTTGCTCTCTAACGTCTGCCGTCATCGCCAGGCGAAAATGTTCAATGGCCGTGGCCATGCGAAGAATATCGTCTGTCCGCTGCATCGCTGGACCTATGATCTGAAGGGCGAATTGATAGGCGCGCCGCATTTCGGCGAAACGCCTTGCCTCAACTTGTCCAATACCCCATTGCAAAGCTGGAACGGCTTGCTGTTCGAACAGAACGGCGTGAACGTTGCCAAGATCCTGAGCAAACTCGGCGTCACCAAAGATCTCGACTTCAGCGGCTATATGCTGGATCACGTCGAAGTCCACGAGTGTGATTACAACTGGAAGACCTTTATTGAAGTCTATCTGGAGGATTACCACGTTGAGCCTTTCCATCCGGGTCTCGGCAGCTTCGTCAGCTGCGATGATCTGAAATGGGAGTTCGGTGATGAGTACAGCGTACAAACGGTAGGCGTGCACCATGCACTGGCCAAATCCGGTTCGCAGAAATATCAAAAGTGGCAAGAACAGATCCTGCAATTCCGTAACGGCGAAGCACCGCCCTATGGCGCGATCTGGCTCACGCTGTACCCGAACATCATGGTCGAATGGTATCCGCATGTATTGGTGGTATCGACCGTGTGGCCGAATGGTCCGCAAAAAACACGCAACGTAGTTGAGTTCTACTACCCGGAAGAAATCGTTTTGTTCGAACGCGATTTCGTTGCGGCTGAACGTGCGGCGTATATGGAAACCTGCGAAGAGGACGATGAAATCGCCTTGCGCATGGATGCCGGTCGCAAGATCCTGCTGGACCGCGGTGAAAATGAAGTCGGCCCTTACCAGTCGCCGATGGAAGATGGCATGCAGCACTTCCATGAATGGTATCGCCGTCAGTTGGACGTTTAAGTAATCATCATTGGCCGGCGCTGTACTCTGATCCAGAAGACAGCGCCGACTAAAATAGCTGGCTCGTATTTAGCTTTTCTGCAGCATCAACCCGCAGCACTTCTCTTCCCTACTCATGCAATCACTCTGGATGCTGGTCGCAACCCTGATGTTTTCCATCATGGGCGTGTGCGTCAAGCTCGCCTCCGAAGATTATTCGGTGGCGGAAATCATCATGTATCGCGGCTTCATCGGCGTGATCTTCATTTACATACTGATCCTGCAACAAGGCGGCAGCCTCAAGACGCGTTTGATCTGGCAGCACTTGTGGCGCTGCGTGGTGGGCGTGACGGCCTTGTGGTTATGGTTTTGGGCGATCAGCCTGCTGCCACTGGCGACCGCGATGACGCTCAATTACATGGCACCGATCTGGATCTCCGGCATCTTGTTTGTCGCTGCATGGCGCGCTGGCAAACGACGCTTTGAATGGGGCCTGGTGCTGGCCATCACAGCCAGCTTCATCGGCGTCACGCTGCTGCTGCGCCCATCGATCCATGCTGATCAATGGCTAGGCGGCTTCCTCGGCGTGTGTTCCGGCGCACTGTCGGCACTGGCTTATCTGCAGGTGCGCCATCTGGGGCAACTGGGGGAGCCAGAATCACGCGTGGTGTTTTATTTCTCTGCGACCGGCTTCATCGCCGGTCTGGGCGGCTGCCTGTTTGGGCCCGGCTTGCACGGCGATGCGATTAGCCTGTTACGCTCGCACTCAACGAATGGCTTACTGCTGCTTTTGAGCATAGGTGTGTTCGCGGCGATTGCCCAAATGGCGATGACGCGTGCTTACCGCCTCGGCAATACGCTGGTGACGGCCAATCTGCAATACACCGGCATCGTGTTTTCCAGTATCTGGGGCGTGCTGATCTGGAGCGATATACTGAGCTTTTATAGCTGGCTCGGGATTGCGATCATTCTGGTCAGCGGCATCGTCGCAACGTTCTACAATATCCGCAATTCAGCAAGCGTAAAAACCGTGACAGCCGCCGATCCGATAGCGACTGAACTCTAAACGAAACTGCGACAGGAAACAGATATGGCATACACCACCCTCATTTCAGCAGCAGATTTATCCAAACACATACACGAACCGGGCTGGGTCATTCTTGACTGCCGTCACGACCTCGGCAATCCGGAAGCGGGCGCACGCGCGTATGCAGAAGGTCATTTGCCGAATGCGCAATTCGCCCATCTGGATAAGGATCTGGCGGGTGAAAAGATCGGTGCCGATCAAGTCTTCCGGGGTCGCCATCCATTACCGGATCGCGCCAGCTTCATCGCCACCCTGCAACTCTGGGGTGTGAATGCGGACTCGCAAGTGGTGGTCTACGATGCACAAGGCGGTATGTTCGCCGCGCGCTTGTGGTGGATGTTGCGCTGGGTCGGGCATGAAGCGGTGGCGGTACTGGATGGCGGTTTGCCGGCATGGCTGGCCAGCGGCATGTGGCTGTCGACCGAAGCCTCACCACGTGTGCTGGGCAATATCAACGATCGCCACAGTCTGACGGCAACCGTCAGCGCGAACGAACTATTGCTCAATCTGGATAATGAAAATCTGACTATCGTCGATGCCCGTGCACCGGATCGCTTCCGCGGTGAGAATGAAACCATCGATCCGGTAGGCGGACACATCCCCGGTGCGAAAAATCGTTTCTTCAAAGAGAATCTGCAAGCCGATGGCAATTTCAAATCTGCCGAGCAGTTGCACAGCGAGTTCAGCGCCCTGCTCGATAATCCAGCGCAAGCCGTAATGCAATGCGGCTCCGGCGTAACGGCTTGCCATAATTTGCTGGCACTGGAAATCGCTGGTCTGCGTGGCGCAGCCTTGTATCCGGGTTCATGGAGTGAGTGGTGTGCCGATCCGGCCCGCCCAATCGCCTGACATCAGACCGGCAGCGCGGTGATGCTGCTTCCTTCCTAAGGAAGCAGCATAGGACTTAATGGGCGTGCGCGTGTCCGGTCAGGAATAGCACGATACAGACACCGAGTCCTATCAACAGGATTTGCGGTATCGTTTCACGCAAGGATGCACGGCGCTGCATCTGCGGCATCAGATCACTGACCGCAATATAAATAAATCCGGACGAAGCGAATACCAGCACGTACGGTATCCATTCCTGCGAACGATCCAGCATGAAGTAACCGACGATGCCACCGACCACTGCCGTCAAACCGGAAATGATGTTGTAGGCATACGCACGTTTGCGGGTAAAGCCAGCATTCAGCAATACGATGAAGTCGCCGATTTCCTGCGGAATTTCATGCGCGATGATGGCCAGACCGGTCAAAATACCAAGATGCGGATCTGCCAGAAAAGCGGCGGCGATCAAGATGCCATCGGTAAAATTATGCAGGCTGTCGCCCACCAAGATCATCCAGCCAGCCGCACCCGCTTCTTTCGCATCATGACCATGCTCATGGCCGTGACCGTCATCTTCATGATGGTGTGAATGACGCAGGATCGCAAACTTCTCAAGCAGGAAGAAACCCAGCAAACCGGCCAGCAACAACGCGAACAAGGCATGCGTATCGGCCCCTGACTCAAACGCTTCCGGCAAGGCATGCAGCAATGAGGTCGCCAGCAAAATGCCGACCGACAGGCTGACCATACGATCGACCAGCTTGGATAACAGCGAAAAGGAAAACAAAGCCGCGGCAGAAATGCTGAAGACACCGGAAATTGCGGTGGTCAACAAGATGGAAACGAGCGTGGAATTAATTTTTGGCTCCGGGCTTAATGCAACAAGGTTGCAAATTAAAACATATCCCGGCTATTTCAGCAAATAAAAACGCGACGATGCTGTTACAGCATACGTCGCGCCTGATCTTGCACTGCCCTGCGGGCGGGCCTGATGGGCCGTTGGTATTAGCCTACACCGTGCGTTTTGAACCATTCCACACAACGCTTCCAGCCATCTTTCGCATCGGCTTCAACATAGCTGGCGCGGTAATCCGCATGGAAGGCATGGCCGGAATTCTTGAACAAGACGAACTCAGACTTGCTGCTGCCCTTGGACAAGCCATCCTGCATCTGCACCACCGTTGTCACCGGAATACCACCGTCCTGCGCGCCATAAAGACCGAGCACCGGTGTTTTGAGCTTGGCTGCGATATCAACCGGATTCTTAGGTGTCAGCTCATTGTTGTTACCGATCAAGCGGCCGTACCAGGCCACACCAGCCTTGACCTTCGGGTTGTGCGCCGAATACAGCCAGGTCACGCGTCCGCCCCAGCAAAAGCCGGTAATGCCCAGCTTATCGGTATTGCCACCATTCGCCTTGGCCCACGCCACCACCGCATCCAGATCTGTCATCACCTGTGCATCAGGTACTTTGGAGATAATCTCTTTTTGCAGTTCAGCGATGGTGCCGTAAGCACCCGGATCACCCTGGCGCACGAACAGTTCCGGTGCCAGCGCCAGATAACCCAGCTTGGCGAAACGACGTGCCACATCGGCGATGTATTCATGCACACCAAATATCTCGGAAATCACCAGCACCACCGGCAAATTGGTTTTGCCTGTAGGCTGTGCGCGATACACCGGTACCGCCTGACCATTCACGGTCACTGTGATTTCACCTGCGGTCAAACCGCTGTTGTCGGTCTTCACCACACTCTGCGCGGTGACCGGCAAGACCGCAGCGGCAAAGCCGGTGCCGATTGCCGTCTTCAAAAAACCACGTCGGTCGACGCCATCAGAGATAGGCGTTTTTGCGACCAGGCTATCGAAGTCCTCTTTCAAATTATCCATTGCAATCCTCCATTAAATGGTTCTGCATCTCAATTGAAAAAATACTTGCTGCGATGCACATGACACCAACAGCAAACGGCAAATCAAACCTACCGGCACGCCCACATCTTAGTGCAAGCGACAGCCTTAGTGCGCTTCATCCCAGTTCTTACCTATCCCTACTTCCGCTATCAACGGCACTTTCAATTGCGCGACATTGCGCATCAGTTCCGGCAATTTTTCGCGCACCAAGGCCAGTTCGGTTTCCGGCACTTCAAGCACCAATTCATCGTGCACCTGCATGATCATTTTGGATTGCAGCTTTTCCGCTTCCAGCCAATCCTGTACCGCGATCATCGCCAGCTTGATCAAATCCGCTGCGGTACCCTGCATAGGTGCATTGATCGCCGCGCGCTCAGCGCCCTGACGACGCGGACCATTTGGCGAGTTGATTTCTGGCAGCCATAGACGACGACCGAAAACCGTTTGCACATAACCACGCGCCTTCGCTTCCAGTCGCGTTTCATCCATATAGCGTTTCACGCCGGCGAAACGATAGAAATATTTCTCGATATAGCTTTGCGCAGCCGCACGTTCGATACCCAGATTACCAGCCAGACCAAATGCACTCATGCCATAGATCAGACCGAAGTTAATCACCTTCGCATAGCGACGCTGTTCACTATCGACTGCACTGCGCTCTATGCCAAAAATTTCGGCGGCAGTGGCGCGATGAATATCTTCGCCATCGGCAAAAGCCTGCAGCATGTTTTCGTCACCCGAGATATGCGCCATGATGCGCAACTCGATTTGCGAATAATCGGCCGACACGATGACACTGCCCGGCGCTGCAATAAACGCTTCGCGTATGCGACGCCCTTCGGCGTTGCGGATAGGAATGTTTTGTAAATTAGGATCGTTCGATGACAAGCGTCCGGTCACGGCCACTGCCTGCGCATAATTGGTATGCACGCGGCCGGTAGTCGGATCGATCATCTTCGGCAATTTATCGGTATAGGTCGACTTCAGTTTTGACAAGCCGCGATACTCGAGCAAGACCTTAGGCAGCGGGTAATCTTCTGCCAGTTTTTGCAATACTTCTTCATCGGTCGAAGGCGAACCTGATGGCGTCTTCTTCACGACTGGCAGCTTGAGTTTTTCAAAGAAAATTTCACCTATCTGTTTCGGCGAATTCAAATTGAAAGGCTGCTCCGCGAGTTCATACGCATTCTGTTCTATCTCCAGCATGCGCTTGCCGAGTTCATTCGATTGCTTGGCCAACAAATCCGGATCGATCATCACGCCGTTGCGTTCTATCTTTTGCAAGACGACTGAGGTCGGCAGCTCTATTTTTTCATAGACAAAGGTCAGTCCTTTATCTTCCGTCACTTGCGGCCACATGCGCTGATGCAGCTGCAACGTAATATCGGCATCTTCCGCCGCGTACTCAGTGGCACGCGCGATCTCAACTTCATCGAAGCCAATTTGCGAAGCGCCCTTGCCGCACACTTCCTGGAAAGTAATCGTCTTGCGGTTCAGATGGCGCAGCGCGAGGCTATCCATGTCGTGACTGCGATGCGATTCAAATACATAGGATTCGAGCAGCGTATCGTGCACGATGCCGCGCAGGTTCACACCATGATTGGCGAAGATATGACTATCGTATTTAAGGTTTTGTCCGACCTTCGCTTTGCTCGCATCTTCCAGCCATGGCTTCATTTTCTCCAGCACAAATTCGCGCGACAGTTGTTGTGGCACATCCTGATAATGATGGGCCACCGGTATATACGCAGCCACACCCGGCTCGCAACACAAAGAGATCCCCACCAGTTGCGCCTGCATCGGAATCAGTGAGGTCGTTTCGGTATCGACAGATGTGAGTGCCGCGCCGTCAATTTTCTGCAACCAGCGCTCCAGCTCGGCGGCCGTCAATATCGTTTCGTAATGCTTTTCGAATTCCGGTGCATCGTCGGCAAACAGAGCACCCTGTGGTGCCGTGTTGCTGGCGGCAGGTGCAGTAGACGCGTCACCCGCTTCCGGTTTGTCCGTCAATTCACGCAACCAGCTCTTGAAGCCATTGCGCGAGAAGAAGGAAATCATCTCTTCCTTGTCTTCCGGCCGCTGGGTCAACGAACCAACAATCGATTCCATATGTGCAGACAGATCACAATCCGTCTTCACGGTGATCAGGGTCTTGGCTTGCGGCAGCCAGTCCAGCGCACGACGCAGGTTGTCACCCACCGCACCTTTGATGTCTGCTGCGTGTTCGACGATGCCATCCAGCGTGCCATATTGCGTCAGCCATTTGACCGCCGTTTTTGGTCCGACCTTATCGACACCGGGTACGTTATCGACGGTATCGCCGATCAGGGTCAGGTAATCGATGATGCGTTCCGGTGGCACGCCGAATTTGGCGATGACGCCGTCGCGATCGAGTTTTTCATTGCTCATGGTATTAATCAGCGTGACCTGATCATTCACCAGTTGCGCCAGATCCTTGTCGCCGGTCGAGACCACGACATCCATGCCGTGCTTGACCGCTTCCACCGCCAGCGTACCGATCACGTCATCGGCTTCGATTCCTTCCACCATCAGAATCGGCCAGCCCATCGCGCGCACTGCTTCATGGATAGGTTCGATCTGCTTGACCAAATCTTCCGGCATCGAGGCGCGTTGCGCCTTGTACTCGGCGTACAGATCGTCGCGGAAAGTTTTGCCCTTGGCATCGAACACGCAAGCCATATACTCGGCGTTTGGGTAGTCTTTACGCAGGCGGCGCAGCATATTGATCATGCCGTAGATGGCACCGGTAGGCACGCCGTTCGGGCCGCGTAAATCCGGCATCGCGTGAAAAGCGCGGTACAAATAGCTGGAACCATCAACTAACAACAGGGTTTTATTCATAGGGATAAGGTCAGGAGAAACAGAGACGGCAATCAGGCCATCTATATAAAGCGGCCAGCGGACTAGCGCCAGATGGCAAACGGTTACGATTATGGCAGAGTTTGCGCGGGCAAATTCCGCACGCGACGCTGCTAAATTGTGTTTGTGGAACGTTTCGTAACAAAATGAACTATTTTCGGCAGGCTTTGGCCTGTTTGTTACAATGAACCATCTTACTGAATTTCGGCTTAATTTCCTCTCAACTTCCTTTTAACCACGGCCCATACACACATCATGCGCACATCCAAAATCTGGTCACTTATTATGATTTCCGCCGCGGTTATCGCTACGCCTATGGTTGCGAGCGCACAATCGGCACCAAGCAAAGACGTTGCACCGCCACCACCGCAAATGCAACGTCTGGAAGAAGGCGCCGCCCCGGATGTCAACATCCGTCAGCCTGATACACAAAAGAAGATCACCGAGAAAAAATCCCAGGGTCGCGTCACCGAAGTGAAAGTACAAACCGGTCGCACCACCTACTACGCACACCCTAACGATCCGGCTGGCAGCGCCATGCGCGGCGACGGTCAAAGCGATAGCTCGCGCCCGGTAGAGTTCAAGATCGGCGAGTTTGGCCCGCCAAAAAGCCAGCCAGCTCCTGAACCGGTACAAACCCTGCAACCGGCACCAGGCAAGTAAGCTAAAGATTTAAGCGCAAGCGTCCCCCAATAACGCACCCCGGTGCGTTATTTTTTGCTTTTTGATGACACGTATTTCTTTCTAATTTCCTCATGGCAGTATTTACTCCGGTCAGCCTGGACGACCTCTCCAAATGGATCACCCAATTCGATCTGGGCAAAGCGCTCGCGATCAAGGGCATTCCGTCCGGCATAGAAAACACCAATTTTTTCATCACGACCGAGTTCGGCGAATATGTCTTGACCATATTCGAGAACCTGAGCTTCGAACAACTGCCCTTCTATCTGAACCTGATGCGCCATCTGGCCGAGCGTGGCGTGCTGGTACCAGCACCTATCGCGACTCATCAGGGTGATTTGATCAATGCCTTGCACGGCAAACCAGCTGCTATCGTCAGCAAGCTGGAAGGCAGCTCGCAAATGGACCCGCAAGCAGTACATTGCGCTGCGGTCGGTGCGATGCTGGCGCGCATGCATGTCGCCGCCGAGAACTTCACGATACATCAACCTAATCTGCGCGGTCTGAGCTGGTGGAATGAAACCACACCGGTGGTCATGCCGTATCTGTCAGACAGCAATAAACAATTGCTGTCCGCAGAAATGTCCTATCAGAACGCCTTTGCCGCATCGGACACTTACGCGCAGTTACAGAACGGCCCGGTACACGCCGACCTGTTCCGCAATAACGTGATGTTCAACGGCGATCATCTGACCGGCTTCTTCGACTTTTACTTTGCTGGCTGGGATACCTGGTTGTTTGACGTTGCAGTCACGGTCAACGACTGGTGTATCGATGTAGAAACCGGTGTGCTGGATCAGGAGCGCGTACGCGCGATGCTGGATGCCTACCATGCGGTACGCCCGTTTACTGCAGCCGAGCAATTATCGTGGCAGGCGATGCTGCGTGCTGGTGCCTTGCGCTTCTGGCTGTCGCGCTTGTACGACTTCCATTTGCCACGCGATGCAGAAATGCTGACGCCGCACGACCCGGGACATTTTGAACGTATCTTGCGCTTGCGTATCGAACAAGCGACTCCCCCTTTATTTACCACGGCTGGATGATGGACAAACTCCCTGCAATAACTGGTTGGCTTTGGGTAAAGGAAGGTTTTGCCATCTTCCGCAAGCAACCGGCTGAATTATCGACGCTGTTCTTTGGCTATATGTTCCTGATGCTGGGACTGGGCATTATTCCGATCATCGGGCAGTTGCTGCCGCTGATTCTGATCCCGCTGTTTTCGATGAGCTTTATGCATGCCTGCGCCTATGTACTGAGCGGCAAACGGGTTTACCCTAACTTGCTGCTGGTCGGCTTCCGTTCACCTGCAGTGCGCACGCTGATCAAACTGGGCACCCTGTACCTGGTCGCAGCGATTGTTGCGATCGGCGCTTCCAGCCTTGTAGATGGCGGCGTGTTCTGGCAGGCCATTACCGGCCAGATCGTGCTGGATGCAGAAACCGTGCGTGGCTCCAATATGACGATGGCAATGTTCTTTGCCGCCGCTGTGTATATTCCTGCCGCGATGGCATTCTGGTTTGCTGCGCCTTTGATCGCATGGCAAGGCATGGGGGTCGGCAAGGCGATTTTCTACAGCTTCTTTGCCGTACGTCGTGCAGGCAAAGCCTTCCTGATTTATGGTCTGGCCTGGGTCACCATCGGCATGATTTTCCCGGTGATCGTCAGCTCCATACTCGGCATGCTGCTGAACTCGGCCAGTGCATCGATCTTCATCCTGCTGCCGCTATCACTGGTGCTGACCGTCATCATGTATTGCTCGTTCTACCCGACCTACACCCATCTGTTCGGTGAACCGCCAGAAAATCTGTCGCTCTAAAAAAACAAGGCAAGCGCAGATCACTGTGCTTGCCTTGCTTATTCGCCCTCCGCCAGTTCTGCTTTAGCCGCTGACTTTCTCCAGCTTGGCGATACTCAAATCCAATAGCTTCATGCCATGTCGACCAAAGTTGATATGCGCACGCGCATTACCGCCACTACCTTCGATATTGACGATCACGCCTTCGCCGAACTTGGCATGTGCCACTGATTCACCGATACGCCAGCCGATATCTTTCTTCACGATATTCTGTGCGATCTGATTGGTGCCGGCACCCAGCGCGTCTTCCCATGCGGCCTTCGGATGCGGTGTCCAGTGATGTGGTTGCTGCACTTTAGGCGACAACCACTTCAGCGAATCTTCCGGCATCTCGTCAAAGAAGCGCGACTTCAGGTTGAAACGCATCTGACCATGCAACATGCGCGTCTGCGAGAAGCTGATGTAGAGACGACGTTTGGCACGCGTAATCGCGACATACATCAGGCGTCGCTCTTCTTCCACGCCACCCTCTTCTTTCTGCGAATTCTCGTGCGGGAACAAGCCTTCTTCCAGCCCCGTGATAAACACCGCATCAAACTCCAGACCTTTGGCCGAGTGCACCGTCATCAGCTGCAAGGCATCCTGCCCGGCTTGCGCCTGATTGTCGCCCGCCTCCAGTGAAGCATGCGAGAGGAAGGCCGACAGCGGCGACATCACCACCGGCAAAGGCGCATCGGCGTCGAGTATCTCTACGCCATCTTGCGTGACGATGGCCGGACCTGCCATCTGCTGACTGGTCGGTCCCAGCAAGGCAGGCGCATCGTGGCCGAAGCCCTCTTCCGACACAAACAGAGTGGCCGCACTGACTACCTGCTCCAGATTCTCTATGCGGTCGGCGCCTTCTTTTTCATTCTGGTAATGCGTGATCAGTCCGCTGGCGTCGATCACCACTTGCACCATTTCCGGCAAAGGCAAGTTTTGCGTTTCGAAGCGCGCTGCTTCTATCAGCTTGATGAAAGCACCGAGCGAAGTACCCGCCTTGCCGGTGACATAAGGCACCGCCGCATACAGCGAAATGCCATATTGTTTAGCTGCATCCTGCAACTGCTCCAGCGAGCGCGCACCGATGCCGCGCGTCGGGAAATTCACCACGCGCAGGAAAGCGGAATCATTGTGCGGGTTATCCATCAACTGCAAATATGCAATCGCATGCTTGACCTCGGCACGTTCAAAGAAGCGCTGCCCGCCGTACACGCGATACGGAATGCCGGAAGAGAACAGCGCATGTTCGATCACACGTGACTGCGCATTCGAACGATACAAGACCGCGATCTCGCTGCGCGCCGCTCCCTCTGCGATCAAGCTCTTGGTTTCTTCAATGATCCACTGTGCTTCCTGCAAATCGCTGCTGGCTTCATAGATGCGCACCAGCTCACCATGCCCGGCATCGGTATGCAAATTCTTACCGAGACGTTTGCTGTTATTCGCAATCAGTGTATTGGCGGTATCCAGGATGTGACCATGCGAGCGATAGTTTTGCTCCAGCTTGATCAGGTTCTCGACTTTGAACTCGCGTTCGAACGCACTCATATTGCCAACGTTGGCACCGCGGAAGGCATAGATACTCTGATCGTCATCACCGACCGCAAACACTGCGCCCTGTGTACCGGCCATCAGCTTGAGCCAGTTGTATTGCAGGTCATTGGTATCCTGAAATTCGTCGACCAGGATGTGACGGAAACGCGATTGATAGTGCTCACGCAAAGGTTGATTGCGGCTCAGCAGTTCATAGGTACGCAACAGCAGCTCAGCAAAATCGACCACGCCTTCGCGTTGGCATTGCTGGTCGTAGATCTCGTACAGCTCCACCATCTTGCGGTTGTAATCGTCGAAGGCTTCGACCGCACTGGCGCGCAAACCCTGATCCTTGGCACCATTGATGAAGTACATCAAATTGCGCGGTGGGTATTTCTCGTCATCGATATTGTTTGCCTTGAGCAAGCGCTTAATCATCGACAACTGATCCTGCGAATCCAGAATCTGGAAAGTCTGCGGCAAAGCGGCATCACGATAATGTGCGCGCAGCAAGCGGTTACACAAGCCGTGGAAGGTTCCTATCCACATACCGCGCGTATTGATCGGCATCATCGCCGACAGCCGCGTCATCATTTCCTTCGCCGCCTTATTGGTAAAGGTCACGGCGAGTATGCCCGCAGGCGATACCTGCCCGGTCTGGATCAGCCAGGCGATGCGTGTGGTCAGGACACGGGTTTTGCCGGAACCGGCACCTGCCAGAATCAATGCAGGCTGTGCGGGTAAGGTGACAGCGGCGAGTTGTTCGGGATTGAGATTGTGAAGAAGATTTTGCATCTATCGATTATAGCCGCGCCAGCAGACGAGAGGCCGCTGATTACACGCCTCTTGCTCAAAGGCATGCGGTGGAAAGCGCGATAGTGCAGGAGGATGCATCGGTGCCGGCTTGTCGCCAGGCACCGAGAGCCACAGAAGATTACTTGGCGAACAAGCTGACAAACGCACGTGCCGCCGCTTGCGGATCACCTGCCAGATAGACGCTGCTGATGGCAGCCACCATATCAGCACCATTTGCGACCAGCGGTGCCGAGTTTTCCTTGCTCATGCCGCCGATCACGCAGCTAGGTACTTTGCCTTGTGCTTTCCAGTCGCTGACGATGGTCGGTGCCGTGGTGACCGGGTACTTCTTGACCTTGGATGGATAGAAACCACCGAAGGCAACATAGCTGGCACCCGCTGCTTCTGCCGCATGGGCCAGAGCCAGATCGCCGTAGCAGGAAGAGCCGAGGATTTTGTCGGCGCCGATCAGGGCGCGTACTTCAGCCGCTGATTTATCGGTACCGCCCACGTGTATGCCATCGGCATTGATGCTCAGGCACAAATCGATGTGATCATTGATGATGAATGGCACTTCATAACTGCGACACAAAGCCTGCAGGCATTCCGCCTGTTCCTGACGCAAGGCTGCATCCGCCGTCTTGTGACGATATTGCAGCAGGCTGACGCCGCCTTTCAGCGCGAGCTCTGTGATTTCCAGCAGTTTGCGGGTGTCGTCCCAATCCGGAGTAACCAGATAGAGACCGTGCAGATGAGATACCTTGTCCATGCGTCTAGGCTTTCTTACTTAGCTATATAAAATTCGTTAAACCACACGTCCGGCCATCGGTGACGATGGGGAAGCGGCGAATTTGCGGGCGATACGACCTGCCAGATAGGCATTGCGACCGGCTTCTATACCCAGTTTCATCGCATACGCCATGCGTACCGGATCTTGTGCACCGGCAATCGCGGTATTCATCAAAACACCGTCGCAACCCAGTTCCATCGCAATCGCTGCATCCGATGCGGTACCTACGCCGGCATCAACGATGACTGGTACTTTGCTTTGTTCAATGATGAGTGACAGATTCCATGGGTTCAGGATGCCCATGCCGGAGCCGATCAATGAGGCCAGCGGCATGATCGCTGCGCAACCGATGTCTTCCAGCATACGCGCCTGGATCGGATCATCGCTGCAATACACCATCACATCGAAACCATCCTTGACCAGCGTCTCGGCTGCTTTCAGGGTTTCTGGCATATTCGGGAACAAGGTCTTTTCATCGCCCAGCACTTCCAGTTTGCACAGCTTGTGGCCGCCCAGAATTTCACGGCCCAGTTGCAGTGTGTAGACCGCGTCTGCTGCGTTGTAGCAACCGGCCGAGTTCGGCAACAAGGTGTATTCGGATGGCGGCAGCACGTCGAGCAGGCTAGGCGCGTTCGGATCTTGTCCGATGTTGACGCGACGGATCGCTACAGTCACGATTTGTGCACCGCTAGCTTCACTCGCTGCACGTGTTTGTTCGAGGTCTTTGTATTTACCGCTACCAACCAGCAGGCGCGAGCGATAGGTGGTGCCGGCTATGGTCAGTTGTTCGTCGGGGAAAAGTGCGCTGGTCATGATGGGTTTCCGGGGTACGTGGGTGCAGGATGGAACAAGCTGCGATGGAATCAAAGTAAACAATGGCTAACAGGTACAGCCAGCTGGCCGTGCCTGTTGCAGTGAAAATCAGCCGCCGCCTATGGCGCGCACGATATCGATACGGTCAGCCGCCTGTAACTGGCGCTCTGCCCATAGTCCGCGTGGGACGATTTCACGGTTAATGGCAACTGCCACGGCTTTACCGGATAGCGATAATTCTGCGATCAGATCTGCCACATTCTGGCCATTCTCAACCTGGCGCGGCGCGCCGTTCAATTCGATTTCTAGCATCACTTCACTATTTTCTATGGTGGCTGCTGGTCGCAGACCCCTTGTCATTTACTTAAGGGGTCCGGCTTAGCAGCCGACAAGCCGGGACAGCTACGGCTATCTATTATTGGACGTCGCCGTCAGTCGCACAGGCGATACAGCCAGACTTGCCATCCAGTAAAAACTCCACTTCAGGCAAGACAACCAGGCTCAGACAAGCAAAGAAGACCAGAATTCTACCTTCATTTGAGCTATCGGAGGCAATACACCCCCTCATCGTCACTTATAATGCTTGATTCGATTCAATTCACTCAAAATCATGGAATTAGCCAAGTCTTTCGATCCCGCCGACATTGAAGCGTTCTGGCGCACCGAATGGGAGAAACGCGGTTATTACACCGCCACCACCGACGCAGACAAACCCGCATTCAGCATCCAGTTGCCGCCACCGAACGTAACCGGCACCCTGCATCTGGGCCATGGATTCAATCAGACGATCATGGACGGCCTGACGCGCTACCACCGCATGCGCGGCTTCAACACCGCCTGGATTCCCGGCACCGATCACGCCGGTATCGCGACCCAGATCGTGGTTGAACGCCAGCTCGACGCACAAAAAATCACGCGCCACGACCTCGGCCGCGAAAAGTTTGTCGAAAAAGTGTGGGAATGGAAAGAAAAATCCGGCTCCACCATTACCGGCCAGATCCGCCGCCTCGGCGCTTCGCCGGACTGGAGCCGTGAATATTTCACGATGGATGAGCCGCGCTCAAAAACCGTGACCGAAGTATTTGTCCGCCTGGTTGAACAAGGTTTGATCTATCGCGGCAAACGCCTGGTCAACTGGGATCCGGTGCTCGGCACTGCGGTCTCCGACCTGGAAGTGGTGTCGGAAGAAGAAGACGGCCAGATGTGGAATATCCGTTATCCACTGGCTGACGGCTCCAGCTACAAATTCCCGATCGCATTCGATGAAGCAGGCAATGCGACCGAATGGGAAGAACGCAATTTCATCGTGGTCGCCACCACCCGTCCGGAAACCATGCTGGGCGACGTTGCGGTTGCCGTCGATCCGACCGATACACGTTATCAGCAGCTGGTCGGCAAACTGCTGACCCTGCCTTTGTGCGATCGCGCGATCCCTGTCATCGCCGATGACTATGTCGACAAGGAATTCGGTACCGGTTGCGTGAAGATCACGCCGGCGCATGACTTCAACGATTACGCTGTTGGCCAGCGCCACAACCTCGACAAGATCAGCATCCTGACGCTGGATGCAAAGATCAATGAAAACGCACCGGCCGCCTATCAAGGCCTGGATCGTTTTGCCGCACGCAAGCAAATCGTGGCGGACCTCGATGCACAAGGTTTGCTGGAACTGGTCAAGCCGCACAAATTGATGGTGCCGCGCGGCGACCGTACCAACACCGTGATCGAACCAATGCTGACCGACCAATGGTTTGTCGCGATGAGCAAACCGGCACCGGAAGGCACTTACTTCCCGGGCAAATCGATTACCGAAGTCGCGCTTGAAAAAGTCGCCAGCGGCGAAATCAAAATGCTGCCGGAAAACTGGACCAATACCTACAACCAGTGGCTCAACAATATTCAGGACTGGTGTATCTCGCGTCAATTGTGGTGGGGCCATCAAATCCCGGCCTGGTATGACAGCGAAGGCAAAGTCTACGTAGCACGCAATGAAGAAGAAGCCAAAGCCAAGGCCGCAGCAGCTGGCTATAACGGCACGCTGACCCGCGACGAAGACGTACTCGACACCTGGTTCTCGTCGGCACTGGTACCGTTCTCGACGCTCGGCTGGCCGGAAGAAACCCCGGACTTCAAAACCTTCCTGCCATCTTCAGTACTGGTCACCGGTTTCGATATTATTTTCTTCTGGGTCGCGCGTATGGTCATGATGACCACGCACTTCACCGGCAAGGTACCGTTTAAAACGGTGTATGTGCACGGTCTGATACGCGATAGCAGCGGACAAAAAATGTCCAAGTCCAAAGGCAATACACTGGACCCTATCGATCTGATCGACGGTATCAATCTGGACGAACTGGTCGCCAAGCGCACCGTCGGCCTGATGAATCCTAAGCAAGCCAGCAGCATCGAAAAAGCAACGCGCAAGGAATTCCCGGCGGGTATCTCAGCTTACGGTACCGATGCGCTGCGCTTCACGATGGCCAGCTACGCTTCGCTCGGACGCAATATCAATTTCGATCTGAGCCGCTGCGAAGGTTATCGCAACTTCTGCAACAAACTGTGGAACGCGACCCGCTTCGTTTTGATGAATTGCGAAGGCCACGATTGCGGCTTCCGCGACGCGCCATGTGCAGCTGGTGATTGTGATCCGGGTGGTTACACCGACTTCTCGCAAGCCGACCGCTGGATCGTTTCCAAATTGCAGCGTACCGAAGCCGACATCGCCAAAGGTTTTGCCGACTATCGCTTCGACAATATTGCAGCGTCGCTGTATCAGTTCATCTGGGATGAGTATTGCGACTGGTATCTGGAAGTAGCCAAGGTGCAAATCCAGACCGGTAGCGAAGCACAGCAACGCGCCACGCGTCGCACGCTGTTGCGCGTACTGGAAACCATCTTGCGTCTGGCACATCCGGTGATCCCGTTCATCACCGAAGCACTGTGGCAAACCGTGGCGCCGCTGACCGGCTACAAGCTCAATCCGGCAGGCGACTCGATCATGCTGCAAGCTTACCCAGAAGCACAAGCTGGCAAGATCGATGAACAGGCAGAAAACTGGATGGCTGAATTGAAAGCGATGACAGATGCCTGCCGCAATCTGCGCGGTGAGATGCAATTATCACCAGCCGTGCGCGTACCACTGGTGCTGGAAGCCAGCGACACCGCACAAGCCGCCAGCCTGCAATCGTTTGCACCATATCTGCAAGCATTGGCCAAACTGTCGGAAGTCCATGTGGCAGATCAGTTGCCAGAATCGCCGGCACCGGTTTCCATCGTCGGTACTGCGAAGCTGATGCTGAAAGTAGAGATCGATGTCGCGGCAGAACGCGAACGCCTGAGCAAGGAAATCGCGCGTCTGGATGGCGAGATCAACAAAGCCAACAGCAAACTCGGTAACGAAAGCTTCGTCGCCCGTGCACCCGCACAAGTGGTGGCACAAGAGAAAGAACGTGTCGCCAACTTCTCGGCCACACTGGAAAAACTGCGCGAACAGTTCGCCAAACTGTAAGCTCCCGCAGCATCAAAAAAAGCGCAAGGTGTGCAAACACCTTGCGCTTTTTTATTTGCCGCGCATAACACGATATCTATTCGGCAATGAAAGCCGCGGACAGTGCAAAACATTGTTAAATGAGTGACGCTTTCACGCCACACCATGTAACAAAATTGTCGCGACGCAACAAAATTATCTTAGACTTGCCCGACGTCCATGCAATCGTGCACAGCCGTCAACAATGATCCTATAGAGACCAAATTCCATGCGCTTTTTATCGAACATCAGAATCGGGACACGCCTCGCACTCGGCTTCATTTTGGTACTCGCACTGTCGGTCACCTCCACCGCCATTTCCCTCATCCACGCACGACAGAATGCCGAAGCAACCCGTCTGATGATGGAGAAGCCACTGGCGAAGGAACGCATTACCTCGGACTGGTATGTCTTCATTTATTCGGCCATTGCGCGCACCTCGATGATTGCGCGCAGCACGGATGACACACTCTCTGACGTGTTTGCCGATGTCATCGCAGACAGCACCAAACAAGGCACCGCGCTGCTGAAAAGCCTGGACGGCATGCTCACCACCGATACCGAACGCCAGCTCTATCAAGAGATCGTCGACCTGCGCAAGAACTACCAAAAGGGTAAAGACGTTGTCATGAACGCGAAGCGCGACGGCAACAAGGCCGAAGCGGAACGACTGTATCAACAGGTGTTCCTGCCTGCTGCCAAGGTCTATCAAGAAAAAGTACTGGAGTTCCTGTCGGTACAACGCAAAGCCATCGATCAGATTTCTGCTGACATCGCAGCGGCACATCAACGTAGCCTGAACCTGATGATAGGACTGGGCATCTTGCTGGTCTTGCTCGGTGCAGTCTGCGCCTTTGTAATCACGCGCAGCATCACACGTCCGCTACGCGAGGCTATCGTCGTCGCTAGCCGCGCGGCTGATGGCGACCTGACCGCCAATATCGGTCGCCCATCCAAAGATGAAATCGGCGACCTGATGCGCGCACTGGGTGGTATGAACGACGGCCTGAAGAAAATTGTCACCGACGTTAAAGCCGGTACCGACTTCATCAATACCGCATCGGCCGAAATCGCCAGCGGCAATCTGGATCTGTCTTCACGCACCGAACAGCAAGCCGCCTCGCTGGAAGAAACCGCATCGTCGATGGAAGAGCTGACTTCGACCGTCAGACAGAATGCCGACAATGCGCAGCAGGCGAACCAGCTGGCAGTCTCCGCGTCCAGCGTCGCAGCCAAAGGCGGTGCCGTGGTCAAGGAAATGATCACTACCATGGGTGCCATCAATGGCTCGTCGCGCAAGATCGTCGACATCATCGGCGTCATTGACGGCATCGCATTCCAGACCAATATCCTGGCACTGAATGCAGCCGTCGAAGCAGCGCGTGCCGGTGAACAGGGCCGCGGCTTTGCAGTGGTTGCGACCGAAGTGCGCAGCCTGGCGCAACGCTCGGCCGCTGCCGCCAAGGAGATCAAAGTATTGATCGCCGACTCGGTCAGCAATGTGGATGCCGGCAGCAAACTGGTAGACGAAGCGGGCAAGACCATGGATGACGTGGTTGGCAGCATCCGTCACGTGACCGATATCATGAATGAAATCATGGCGGCCACGCAGGAACAAAGCTCCGGTATCGAACAGGTCAACACCGCGATCGGCCAGATGGATCAAGTCACACAACAGAATGCGGCACTGGTCGAAGAAGCGGCAGCGGCATCGCAATCGCTACGCGATCAAGCTGACAAGCTGGCGCAGATCGTCAGCGTATTCAAAATCGATGATACGCACGCTAGCAATGTCCATGCAGCACAAGGCGAGCAACAATCGCTGTCGCACACGTCCCATGCATCACTGGGATATCGTGCCGCGGCATAGTACGAACTAGCAGCCCATTAAAAAATCCGCCTACGCTTTGACGCGTACGGCGGATTTTTTTATAGCGCAGCGCTTAACTAAGCTACCGCGGATTAAACAAACGACAGTGTTAAGCCCGGCAAAGCCACACCAGAAAATGCGGTCGACCAGGTTTGTCCGGGCTTGACTGGATAGGCATCGGTCAGCGTACCGGTTGCAATGATTTCGCCGGCTGCCAGCGGCGCAAACTGCGTTTGTGTTTGCAAGGTCTGATGCAGATTCAGCAAAGCATGTACCGGGCTGTCCAATACATTGCTGCCAAAGCCGGCGCTGTGCAGGCGGAACTCCGCGCCTTCGCTCACCGACAAGGAGACGCTGGCCGCGGTCAGGATGTCGGCCAGATGGGCCCGCGTCGCCGTCGACAATACATGTGGCTCACCCAGTATCAATGCGCCGTGGAAACCGAAAGCAGCAACTGCATCGGCTGCTTCAAACTTCCAGTCCGGGAACGGGCACACCACCAGTTCAAAGCCGTGTGCCATCCATTCGATGCAATTTGCAATATCTTCCAGCGTGGCATTCGCCGGTGGCGCCTTGGCCAGCTTGAACACGATTTCCGGTTCGATCCGCGGCTGCACCGCACCAGTCAAATCCTGCAAACCGTGATTGTCTTCCGAATAGCGCACCGTATCGTCATACATATGCGCCCAGATCGGCGCACTGATAGGCTCACGTTCGCCATAGTTCGGCCAGATCTTGCGATTGGTGAAACCGATCTTGCGCCCGATAGGCGTTTCGCCTTGCGCGATGCGCATATCGACGATGCATTTGGCGACATCATAGCCATCGGCTATCGTCAGATGCTCATCTTTGGTCAGACAGGGAATTTGTTGCGCATCCGCTCGCGCCGCCATTAACTGGTGTGCGTATCGATTGGCTTGGGTAGACATCAACATAGCTAGCTCGCGCAGAGAAGTTGAACTAAGGGAATAAAGCCTTATTTGCGATGCAACATTCTCACACAAGGTCGACAGCCTGCAAAGGAGCAAATTGTCCCAGGAGGCGCATATCAGATGAAATATTTTAATGCAGTGATGTCGTTTGACTAATGACTCAGCGCAACATACACCGCCCCAAATTCAGGGCTTGTTGCGTACTTTCGCGAGGTAACGATCCAGTTGATTGGCGAACGCACGCGTATCACTCTGACTGAACGCAGCCGGCCCACCGGTATCGACACCACTGCTGCGCAAATCGTCCATGAAGGCACGCATCGTCAGCTGCTGCTCAATGTTGTCTTTGGTATAAAACTCGCCACGCGGATTGAGTGGCAATCCGCCTTTTTCCAGCACGTCAGCCGCCAGCGGAATATCGCCGGTAATCACCAGGTCGCCAGCTTGCAGCAGACGCACGATTTCATTGTCAGCCACATCGAAGCCAGCCGGTACCTGTATTGCCTTGATGAAGCGTGACGGCGGCGTGCGCAGTAATTTATTGGCCACCAGCGTAACTTGCACTTCGAGCCGGTCTGCCACGCGAAACAAGACTTCCTTGATCACATTCGGGCAGGCATCGGCATCAACCCAGATTTGCATGGTGTTCTTTATGAAGTTGGTCGGGACTCATACGCGCAAGTATGGAGACAGGCAATTTACTGCCCGCCCCACAACTCGCCGTTCGGACCAGTCTGCGGTGCCGTCACACCGAAGTGGGCATAGGCCACCGGTGTCGCGATGCGGCCGCGTGGTGTGCGTTGCAAGAAGCCTTGTTGGATCAGATAAGGTTCGAGCACATCTTCTATGGTGTCGCGTTCTTCGCCGATGGCAGCCGCCAGATTGTCGAGTCCGACCGGACCGCCATTGAATTTAAACAGCACGGCTTCCAGCAGCTTTCTATCCATCAGATCGAAACCGACCGGATCGACATCCAGCATCACCAGCGCGGCATCTGCCATCGCCTTGGTGATCTTGCCATTGCCTTTGACTTCAGCGTAATCACGCACCCGCCGCAATAAACGGTTAGCGATACGCGGTGTGCCGCGGCTGCGCTTGGCGATTTCAAAGGCGCCGTCTTCATCGATAGGCGCGTGCAACAGGGCTGAGCTGCGCGTCACGATTTTGGTTAATTCCAGCGGCGTGTAAAACTCGAGGCGCGCCACGATACCAAAACGATCGCGCAAAGGATTGGTCAACATACCGGCGCGCGTGGTGGCGCCGACTAATGTGAACGGCTGCAAATCCAGACGGACCGAACGTGCGGCCGGACCTTCACCGATCATGATATCGATCTGGTAATCCTCCAGCGCCGGATACAGAATTTCTTCGACCACCGGCGACAGCCGATGGATCTCGTCGATGAAGAGTACGTCGTTGGCTTCGAGATTGGTCAGCAAGGCCGCCAGATCGCCTGCGCGTTCCAGCACCGGGCCGGAAGTCTGGCGCAGGTTGACACCCATCTCACGCGCAATGATGTGCGCCAGCGTGGTTTTACCCAAACCCGGCGGACCAAACAACAAGGTATGGTCGAGCGCTTCATGGCGCTGCCGTGCTGCAGTAATAAAAATTTCCAGCTGACCGCGGATTTTTTCCTGACCTACATATTCGTCCAACTGCTTCGGCCGCAGCGCACGCTCTATCGCCTCCTCGTTAGCGGAGGCGGGAGTGGCTGCAATGATGCGCTGTTCGCTGAAATCGTCGGTTTGAATACTCATGGTCGCATTGTAGCGCGGCGGCGGTGAAAGTTAACTTATGCCTTGGACAGGGACTTGAGTGCGAGCTTGATGCCGTCCGAGACGCCGGTACCGGCCGGTACTTGCTTCAAGGCCAGCAAGGCTTCCTTATCGGAATAGCCCAAAGCTAGCAGCGCATTCAGAATATCGGAAGTCGCATCGGTCGCCACTGCACCCGCCACTCCGAGGTCGGCACCTAGTTTGCCTTTGAGCTCGAGCAAGAGGCGCTCCGCGGTTTTCTTACCTATGCCAGGTATTTTGGTCAGGCGCCCGGCTTCCTGCATGGTGATCGCCTGAGCCAGATCGGCGACCGACATACCGGACAATATAGACAAGGCGGTACGCGCACCTATGCCGGTAATTTTCACCAATTGCTTGAAGACATTGCGCTCTTCATTCGTGCCAAAACCAAACAGGATGTGTGCGTCTTCGCGTACCGTCAGGTGAGTCAGCAACACGACTTTTTCACCCAGGCCCGGCAGATTGTAGAAGGTGCTCATCGGCACATTGACTTCGTAACCTACGCCATTGCAATCGACCAGCAATTGCGGCGGATTTTTTTCGAGCAATACTCCGGACAGACGACCTATCATCTTGATGTGACCCTGGAAATTATAAAAACAGAAGGACTCATACTAACCGACCAGACGGCCACCGCGCACGCGCAAACCTTTGCGCGCCAGCTCGGGGGCGAGCGCACCCAGCACGCTGAGCGTTTCGCCACTATGCGCATGACAGATCGCCACACCCAAAGCATCAGCCGCATCAGTGCCGGGCAAACCCGATAATTTCAACAGACGCTGCACCATGTCCTGCACTTGTGCTTTTTGCGCCTTGCCCTGCCCGACCACAGCTTGCTTGACTTGCAGCGCGGTGTACTCGGCCACCAGCAAATCTGCCTGCACCAAGGCACAGATGGCAGCACCACGTGCCTGCCCCAGCAAGAGTGTCGATTGCGGATTGACGTTGACGAATACTTTTTCTATCGCGGCGCAATCCGGGCGATAGGTCGCGATCACTTCGGTGACGCTGGCAAGTATGGTTTTGAGACGTTGCGGCAAATCGGCATCCGGCGTCTTGATGGTGCCCGATGCGATATAGGAAAGTTTATTGCCATGCTTCTCGATCACGCCAAAGCCAGTGGTACGCAAGCCTGGGTCGATGCCGAGAATTTTCATGAGAAAGAATGACCAGTTGAAAGTCGTGCGCGTCGGGGATGGTGATGATCCGGCCAGCGCACGACTGGAGTTGATGTGTGCCCGTAATTAATGACGGAAATGGCGAGTACCGGTCAACAGCATCACGATACCTTGCTCATCCGCTGCATCGATCACTTCCTGATCGCGCATCGAACCACCCGGATGAATCACCGAGGTAGCACCGGCAGCAACGACAACGTCGAGACCATCACGGAACGGGAAGAAAGCATCTGACGCTACTGCCGTGCCGACCAGCGACAAGCCAGCGTTCTGCGCCTTGATCGAGGCGATACGCGCCGAATCAATACGACTCATTTGACCAGCACCGACACCCATGGTCATGCCGTTCGCGCAGAACACGATCGCATTCGATTTAACGAATTTAGCCACACGCCATGCAAACATCAAATCTTGCAATTGCTGTGGTGTTGGTTGCTTCTTGCTGACGACTTTCAAGTCAGCCAGCAAAACATTTTTCGCATCCGGCGATTGCACCAGCAAGCCACCGCCGACGCGTTTGAAATCATGTGCATTGACTGCGTGGCCGAGCGGAATTTCCAGCAGACGCACGTTTTGTTTGCCTGCGAAAATTTGTTTGGCTTTTTCGCTGAAGGAAGGCGCGATCAGCACTTCTACGAATTGCTTGGCCACGGCTTCCGCCGCATTGCCATCGAGCTCGCGGTTGAAGGCGATGATGCCGCCGAATGCCGAAGTCGGATCCGTTTGCAAAGCCTTGCTATACGCTTCCAGCGGGCTGATGCCGACTGCCACGCCGCAAGGATTGGCATGCTTGATGATGACGCAAGCCGACTCGTCAAAGGTCTTGACGCATTCCCATGCAGCATCCGCATCGGCGATATTGTTGTACGACAGTTCCTTGCCTTGCAATTGCGTGTAGTTCGCCAACGCACCTGCTTGCGGATTGCTTTCGCGATAGAAGGCAGCAGATTGATGCGGGTTTTCACCGTAACGCATTTCCTGCACTTTATCGAAATGCAAGTTCAGGGTTGCAGGGTAAGCACTACGTGTTGTGTGCTGCTTGTCTGCACCCAGCGAGGTGAAGTAATTGGTGATCGCGCCATCGTATTGCGCTGTATGCGCAAATACTTTTTTGGCCAGCGTGAATTTGGTTTCGTAGGTAACTTCACCCTGATTCGCGTTCAGCTCGCTCAAGACCTGAGTGTAATCAGTCGGATCGCAAATCACGACCACGTCTTTGTGGTTCTTCGCCGATGAACGCAACATGGCTGGGCCGCCAATGTCGATGTTTTCAATCGCGTCTTCCAGCGAGCAATGTTCACGTGCGACGGTTTGCTGGAATGGATACAGATTGACCACCACCATGTCGATGGTTGGAATCGCATGTTTTTCCAATGCGGCGACATGCTCAGGAAAATCGCGACGCGCCAGAATGCCGCCGTGTACTTTCGGGTGCAGCGTCTTGACGCGACCATCCAGCATTTCCGGGAAGCCGGTGTAGTCCGCCACTTCGGTCACGCTGATGCCATTCTCAGCCAGCAGTTTTGCCGTGCCGCCAGTCGACAGGATATTGACGCCCATACCCGACAAGGCGCGGGCAAATTCCAGAACGCCGGTTTTGTCAGAGACTGAGATGAGAGCTTGTTTGATCATGATGAAGAGTGTGGAAGTAAATTAAATAAGATAAAGGCGCAAAGTAAAAACCATTCAGCTAGTTCACTTATGCAAGACTCTATCGCCCTTAGCTTATTTACTTCCCGCCGGGAGTGCGGGAAGAAGTGGGAGATGCCAACAACTGTTACGGATACTGGCTACTGCTAGTCGCTTTACAACAAATCGTGTTGCTGCAATTTCTTGCGCAAGGTATTGCGATTGATGCCCAGCATATCGGCCGCATGCGACTGATTGCCTTCGGCACGTTCCATCACTGCTTCGAGGATGGGTTTTTCTACGGTAAAGACCACCATCTCATAGACATTCGATGGCATCTGCTCGCCAAGATCCTTGAAGTACTTCTCCAGGCTTTTCTTGACGACTTCTTGAATATTATCTTTGCTCATTGTGCTTAGTTGATTGCGCGTTTTTATAATTTGTCGGACTTTGCCATTTACATGACAAGACACCAAGCCCGTATCAGGCGGCCAACTTTTCTGCGGTCGGACGATATTGTAACCGCTCGCCGTGGGCCAACTGCAACTCAAAAAATGTATTTACGGCAGCCAATTGCTGCTCGCAGTCTTCCAGCTTGTTCATTTGTTGACGAAATGCTTCGCCACCGATCAGCTCGCGCACATACCAGCCTATGTGTTTGCGCGCGGTGCGCACGCCCAGATATTCGCCATAAAAGGCGTAATGCGCACGCAAATGCTCATCCATCAGGGTCCGCACTTCGGCGATCATAGGCGCCGGCAAATAAGTGCCGGTACGCAAGTAATGGTCGATTTCACGGAAGATCCATGGCCGCCCCTGCGCTGCCCGCCCTATCATGATGGCGTCAGCACCTGTCACATCCAGTACATAACGCGCTTTCTCCGGCGTGGTGATATCACCATTGGCGACCACCGGTATCGAGACCGCAGCCTTGACCGCAGTAATCATCTCGTACTCGGCCTCGCCACTATAACCATCGGCGCGCGTGCGACCGTGCAGGGTCAGCATGGCGATGCCGCTTTGCTCGGCGATGCGCGCGATATTCAGGGCATTCTTGTGCGCGCGGTCCCAGCCTGTGCGGAATTTCAGCGTGACCGGCACATCTACCGCGGCCACCACTGCTTCCAGAATCTCGGCAACCAGGCTTTCATGCTGCAGCAAAGCAGAGCCGCACCAGCTATTACAGACCTTTTTGACCGGGCAACCCATATTGATGTCGATGATTTGCGCACCGCGATCCACATTGAATTTGGCGCACTCGGCCAGCATCAGCGGATCGGCCCCGGCGATTTGCACCGCTTTCGGCTCCACTTCACCATCGTGATTGGTACGACGCGTCGACTTGTCGGTCGCCCACAGGCGCGGGTTGGAAGCCGCCATCTCGGACACGGCATAGCCTGCCCCCAATTGTTTGCACAATTGCCGGAACGGTCTATCCGTCACCCCGGCCATAGGGGCGACAAACACATTGTTCGGTAGGGAATAAGGGCCGATGTTCACGGAGGCAGCGTACGGAGGAAAACCGCTATTTTATCCGCATCCACCGCATGAAACTGAATGATTCTGTATGTCTGACGTTGTATTTACGTCCAATTTGTTGCTAGTTTGCCTATTTCCTTGAGTGACTTATTTTGGATTGTCACTCTCATCCAGCGACGCCTGTGCCAGATGCGATACATCCGCCCATTGCAGAATCTGGAAGTTTTGTCCGTCCCAGCTAACGCGATTGATGCTGGCGTTCAAGACTTCAAAATCGCGCGGATGCTCATAGCCCATATTCTTGACCCGGCGATAGACCGAATCCAGCACGCCGCCATGGGTGAACACGGCAATCTTACGGTAACCCGGTGTGCTCGCCACGCGGGCGATACAGTCCACCGCGCGCGCCGCAAATTCACGCAAGGTTTCAGCATGCCGCTCACCACTCGGATAGCGCGCATCGATATCGCGACGTTTCCAGGCCGCATAGTCTTCCGGAAATTTTGCTTCGATTTCCGGATGGTTTAAACCTTCGAAGCCGCCAAAGCAACGTTCACGCAAATCCAGCTCGGTCTTTACCGTCATCCCGCGCGGCAGTGCCACTGCCTGTGCCGTATCGTAGGCGCGTAGCAAATCGCTCGAGTAAATCGCGTCCAGTGGCTCATTCAGCAGCACGCGGCCCAGCGCTGCAGCCTGCCGCATACCTTCCCGGTTCAGTGCAACATCGGTATGGCCCTGCAAGCGCTTGCCGACATTCCATTCCGTTTCGCCGTGGCGTATCAATAATATTTCTGTCACATCATCCTCATTACTTGGCTGCTGCCAATGCCGGGTTCAAGGTGTAGCGCCCCGAGACACTCGCTTCTGCCAACACATGCCCGGCAATCGCAGCACGCACTTGCTGGCCGGTGAATTCACCGGCCAGCGGCACGCTGGCAATATCCAGTGCATACAGCGTAAATACATAGCGATGCACGATGGCATCGTTCCACGGCGGGCACGGGCCGTCATAGCCGAAATAAGAGCCAGCCATGTCGGCATCCTGCGCGAACCAGCCGGTGTAATCGTTGATGCCATGCCGTGCGCCAGGCACTGGCGAATTAGCGATGGCCGGACCGGCTTTACCGCGTGGCGTCACGCCTTGCGCAAATGAACCTGCAGCAATTTGCCGGGTGTCGGCTGCGACATCGATCAGCGTCCAATGGAAAAAATCAACGCGCGGCAAATCGGCCGGCACGGTTTTGCCTTCCTGATTGACATCATCTCCACGCGAAGGCACATCCGGATCGTGCACGATCAGCGCCAGCGATTTAGTCCCTGCCGGCAGCTCGCTCCAGGCCAGATGCGGATTTTTATTGGAGGATAAAGCTACGTGGGTTGCCGCATCCATCACACAAAATGCGAACTCGCCCGGAATCTCCGCGCCGTCCTTGAAGGAATCACTCCATAGTTTCATCGTGCACCCGATCAAATAAGTGAATGTATTTTAGCCGAGCCGCATAGGGTGAGCTAGAGGCGCCGCACGCAAGTGCGCAGATACTTCAGACTGCTGGCTTGACCTGCAACCAAAACGTGACCGGTCCGTCATTGGTCAGACTGACCTTCATATCGGCACCGAATTGCCCGGTCGCGATCGCTGCATGCCGCGCGCGTGCTTGTGCCACAAAGTAATCAAACAAGACTCGCGCCACATCCGGTGCGGCGGCAGGTGTGAACGAAGGACGGGTACCGGAACGCGTATCGGCAGCCAGCGTGAATTGCGGCACCAGCAAAACGCCACCGGCGGTATCGGCCACACTCAGATTCATCTTGCCCGCGGCATCAGAAAACACACGATAAGACAGCAGCTTCGCGAGCAAGGCATCAGCCTCTTTCTCGCTATCGCCGCGTTCCGCACAGAGCAAGACCATCAGTCCGGCATCGATCGCACCTATCGTTGCGCCGTCGACCACCACGCTGGCATGCGCCACGCGCTGCAGAAGTGCAATCATGCCGACTCGCTTAGGCCAGCGTCACGCGGGCAAACTTGCGCTTGCCGACTTGCACCACCAGCGTGCCAGCTTCCACTTTCAAACCTTTGTCGCTGATGACTGTGCCGTCTATCCGCACACCGCCCTGCTCGACCATACGCAAGGCTTCTGAACTGGATGCACACAGATTGGCTTGCTTGAGCAACTGGCCTATGCCCAGCGGCGCACCCGTCAGGCTGACTTCGGTGATGTCGTCCGGAATGCCGCCTTTCGAACGATTCACAAAATCGGTCAATGCATCTTCACCGGCTTGCACCGAGTGGAAGCGCGCCACGATTTCCTGCGCCAGCAAGACTTTGATGTCGCGCGGATTGCGGCCGCCTTCGACTTCCTGCTTGAACTGCGCAATCTCTGCCAGCGAACGGAACGACAGCAATTCGTAGTAACGCCACATCATCACATCGGAAATACTCATCAGCTTGGCGAAC
>RCUQ01000121.1_pt1 | contig 68190 bp, 54 predicted proteins | sample 2166351 | NCBI WGS metagenome assembly RCUQ01 (sample SAMN09932597, study PRJNA488358) | compost metagenome | feature: garden; material: soil; isolation source: compost soil in acetonitrile-enriched culture | place: Germany: Experimental Botanical Garden Goettingen | collected 2016-01-27
ATTAGGCGTTGCCAAGGCGAGCGATTGTCAGACGGGTTCAACGGCGCAAACATGTTTGAGCGAAGCGAGTTGGTTTGCGACGCCGGCTGGCGATCGCTTGGCTTGGGCACCCGCGTAGCGGGCGACGACTGTTGCGGTCGCCTTTCTTTGCTTACTTTCTTTGGCGAAGCAAAGAAAGTAAGCGGCTGCCGGGCCGCCCCCGGCAACGCACCTAACCACGGAGAGCCAACAGCATCAACACCAACAAACCAAAAACAAACCCTCAACGCATAAGAAAAACCCTCCCTTATGCGTTTTTAGCATGAAGACATGCAAAAACTATAGTTTGAACGAATAAGCAAATTTGTTATATTCATTTCCATTCGGTAAGTTACTCGATTGCATCGATGGAATCAGGTAGTGTCCGTCGCGGAAGCCGAATCGTCGGCAATCCCCTTACCACCCCTTTTTATCAAAATATGGAGAATGTTCATGTTTAAGAAAGTTGTTTTACTGACAGCGGCAACCGCCACCTTGCTGTCCGGTGCCGTCCAGGCTCAGGAAAAACCTTTGCTCAACGCGTCGTATGACGTGGCGCGTGAAGTATTCGCCGCTATCAATCCTAAATTCCTCGCCAAATGGAAAGCCGAAACCGGCCAGGACCTGAAGATCGATCAATCGTTTGCCGGTACTTCGCGTCAGGCACAAGACATCATCCAGGGTAAAAAGGTAGACACCGTTACCTTCAATCAGGTAACCGACATCGACATCCTGGCGCAACGCGGCCTGGTGCGCAAAGACTGGCAAAAAGCTTTCCCTAACAACAGCTCGCCTTACTACAGCACCATCGCTTTCCTGGTGCGCAAGGGCAATCCAAAGAACATCAAAACCTGGGATGACCTGGTACGTGATGACGTGAAAGTTGTTTTCCCTAACCCGAAAACCTCCGGTAACGCACGCTACACCTACCTCGGCGCATGGCTGTACGCGAATGAGAAGTTCAAGGGTGATGAAGCCAAAACCAAGCAATTCGTCGGCAAACTGCTGCACAACGTTGTGAACTTCCCTACCGGTGGCCGTGGCGCAACCGTGGCGTTTGCACAAAACAACCAGGGCGATGCATTGCTGACCTTTGAATCGGAAGTGATCAACATCGCGAAGAGCGACGAATTCAAGTCCGGCGCTTATGAAATCGTCGTACCACCAGTCTCGGTACTGGCTGAGTTCCCGGTTGCAGTTGTTGACAAAGTGGTCGATGAAAAAGGCACACGTAAAGTCGCAACGGCTTACCTGAACTACGAATACTCGCGTGAAATCCAGCTCTTGCTGACCACCTTCAACTACCGCGTGCATCACCCTGACGTCGCTAAAGTGGTAGCTGACCGTTATGCAAAAGTCCGCCTGATCGACCCGACCAAGGTACTCGGTTCGTGGGACGATATCCAGGCCAAGCATTTTGCCGGTGGCGCCGTACTCGACCAGTTGCTGTCGCAACGTCGTTGATAAGGGGCTGGCGACGTGAATTTGACACTGCGCCGGCATCACCTTTGTCATTCGGGATGATGGTGGTTTACAATGCCGCCATCCACACGACCATCCGTTACTGGATGGTCGTTTGTTTTTACAGATACCGTTTTGCAGTGACGCCGCACTGCCCTGACCCGCACATACCGTGAACCTGTCTCTTCGCTTTTTCCGTAGTACGCCTATCCTGCCGGGCTTTTCGATGAGCTTCGGCTTTTCGACGCTGTATATCAGCCTGGTGATCCTGTTGCCGATTTCGGCGCTGTTGCTGTACGTCAGCGGCATGAGCTGGGATCAATACTGGTTCGCGATTACCGATGCGCGCGTGCTGCAAAGCTACAAGATCACGATCCAGGGTGCGTTTTACTCCACCATCATCGTGACCTTTATCGGTTTCCTGCTGGCGTGGATCATTACCCGTTACGATTTCCCCGGCCGTCGCCTGATCGATTCACTGGTCGACCTGCCGTTTGCGCTGCCGACCTCGGTCGCCGGCATTACCCTGTCCGCACTGTTCATCCCGACCGGCTGGCTCGGACAATGGTTTGAAATATTCGGCATCAAGATTTCCTATGCCTTCCCCGGTATCGTCGTCGCGATGACCTTCACCAGCCTGCCTTTCATCGTGCGTTCGGTACAACCGGTACTCGAAGACATGGAAAAGGAACTGGAAGAAGCCGCACTGATGCTGGGAGCCAATAAGTGGCAGATTTTCTGGCGCGTGATTTTACCGACGCTGATCCCGGCACTGATCACCGGCTCGTCGCAAGCTTTCATCCGCAGCCTAGGTGAATTCGGTGCGGTCATTATGATCGCCGGCAATATCCCGTTCGAAACCGAAGTGACTTCGCTGATGCTGTTCGTGCGCCTGCAGGAGTACAACTACCCTGCCGCTGCCGCGATCGCATCGGTCGTGCTGCTGGCCTCGCTCATCCTCTTGTTCCTGCTGCAAGTTGTGCAGGGACGATTCTTCAAGAAAGCGTAAGGGGACCAATATGGCGAAAGCAATTAAACATCCTAACGAAACCCATCAATGGATTTTGATCGGCCTCGGTATCGTAATGACGATACTGCTGCTGGTGCTGCCACTGGTGCTGATTTTCACGCAAGCCTTCAGCGGCGGCCTCGAACTCCTGTGGTCCAACCTGAATGAAGACTACATGAAGCACGCACTCGGCCTGACCTTGCTGGCCGCGGTGCTGACCGTGCCGATTAACCTGGTGTTCGGCATCCTGCTCGCATGGTGCGTCACGCATTACGATTTCTTTGGCCGTCGCCTGCTGGTGACACTGGTCGAGATCCCATATGCGACCTCGCCTGTGGTTGCCGGCTTCTGCTATCTGGTGGTGTATGGCCTCGAAGGCACGATAGGCAAGTGGCTGTATGCGAAAGATGTGCAATTGATGTTTGCATGGCCCGGCATCATCATGGTGACCGTCTTCGTTACCGCACCTTACATCGCCCGCATCCTGATGCCGCTGATGCAGAAGCAAGGCACCGAAGAAGAAATCGCAGCGCTGTCGCTGGGTGCCAGCGGCTGGCAAATTTTCTGGCGTGTCACGCTGCCGAATATCAAATGGGCCTTGCTCTACGGTGCGGTCATTACCAATGCACGTGCAGTCGGCGAGTTCGGTGCGGTGGCGGTCGTCTCCGGCACCATCATGAATCAAACGCTGACACTGCCTTTGCTGGTTGAGCAATTGAATAACGATTACAAAACCGCCGCCGCTTTCACCGCCGCCGCCCTGCTCGCATGTATGGCATTGCTGACACTGGTGTTGAAGACACTAATGGAATGGCGTCAGGAAAGACGTGAAGCCGAACCTGCGGAAGTACACATGGGTTAAGGCCCGCAATAAATTCAGCAAACAAATTCAATAAGCACCTTCTCGCAGCGGGATAGTAAACAGTAGCTAACAAAGCAACACTCTGCGTCATTCCCCATCCCGCTGCAAAATCAACTATCATTACGTCGCTGCAGCTCATCTGCCCGCAGCTATCGTCTTCGTTTTGCGGAGGCGTCCAAGCAAGTATCGTTCGCCGGCACAAATTTTTTGTGCCTCTTGTTTCCACCCATAGTCGGCAACATGGCAAGCAAGCATGCCATTTGCACAATCAAGTCAGTGTCTTCCTACAAAACTTTGGGATGATTTCTGATCGCCATCTTCGGACGGCTCCTTTATTCTCGCAACTCAGGTCGCGCCACAGGCACTACAGCGGCGCGGGCAGTGCGACATGCCATCACAACAATCAGCAGCTTTCGAAATTTGTTCGCTGTGATCAATAAGGATATCGACCATGTACAAAAACTACGACAACGCCAACCATCCGGTTCAATCCATCCACGCTGGCAAGCATAGCTCCGACAAGGATCATAGCCATGTCGGCAAAGAGCAGGATAAGGCTGAAGAGCAATCCGCAGACTTGCAAGACAAGTCGGAAGGCTCCACCACCATCGTAGTGCCGTTCAATACGACGCAAACCGGTTCTTTCCAGTAAGGCCCGCTCGTTCGATCAGATTCGCCCAGGCTCGTCCTATCCTCGCCCTATGCGCGGCTGATCGTTCAGTAAAATCTTCCTGCAGTAAAATTTCCTTTATCAAAACTGCCCGTCTTGCCCACGATAAATTCGTCGGCAGGCGCATAGCCATGTCTGCTGCAGGGACATCGACAAATCCCTTTACCTGTCGGCATAACAATCGCCATAATCATTTCAGGCTATTGCATTTGCAATGTGCCGATTGCGAGGAGCATTTCGATGGCGGATGACATCCATACACGCTGTTGCATCGCCGGTGGCGGTCCGGCCGGCATGATGCTGGGACTGTTATTGGCGCGTGCCGGTGTGCATGTCATCGTGCTGGAAAAGCACGGCGATTTCTTGCGTGACTTTCGTGGCGATACCGTGCATCCGTCGACGCTTGAAATCATGCATGAACTCGGCTTGCTGGAATCCTTCCTGCACAGGCCGCATGATGAAGTGCGTGAACTGAGCGTAAGTATTTCAGATCGCGCGGTCAAAGTCGCCAACTTCTCCCGCCTGAAAACGCAATGCAAATTCATTGCAATGATGCCGCAATGGGACTTCCTCGACTTCCTGCGTGATGAAGCGGTGCTCTATCCGAATTTCCGCCTGATCCAGAACGCCCGGGTAGATGCCTTGCTGGAGGACAGCGAACGCGTCAGCGGCGTGCATGTCACCACGCCTGACGGAGAATTGCGAGTACATGCCGACCTCGTGATAGGTGCCGACGGCCGTCACTCCACCGTGCGTGAAGCAGCCGGACTGCAAGTGCGCAACCTGGGCGCGCCTATCGATGTCCTGTGGTTACGCCTGCCAACAGCAGCAGGTGATCCGGGCACTACCGGCGCGCGTCTCGATGCCGGGCAATTCTTCGTCATGCTGCATAGAGGTACTTACTGGCAATGCGCGTATGTGATTGCAAAAGGCGGGATAGAAAAAATCCATGCTGCCGGCTTGCCTGCCTTCCATACCGAGTTGAGCCGGATCGCACCGATGTTTGCGGATCGTGTCGGCAGCCTGCAAAGCTGGGACGATATTAAACTGCTGAGTGTGTCAGTCGACCGGCTGGAGCAATGGTGGAAACCGGGCTTGCTGTGCATCGGTGATGCCGCGCATGCGATGTCGCCGGTCGGTGGTATCGGCATTAACCTGGCGATCCAGGATGCGGTGGCAACTGCAAACATACTTGCATTGTCACTGGCCAATCCGGCGATAGACCCGCTCGCCCTGACGCCTTTCCTGGCGAAGGTACAAACCCGCCGCCTGTTCCCCACCCGTGTCACTCAAGCGGCGCAGGTCGCGATCCAGGATCGGATCCTGGTACCGGTCGTCAAGCGTCAACAAGACCAACCCTTGTCGGTGCCCTGGCCTTTGCGCCTGTTAAACCTGCTGCCGGTACTGCGTGGAATACCGGCTTATGCGGTCGGTGTCGGGGTGCGGCCGGAACATGTCTATTCACCTACCAACGCAAAGCAGCTGCCACGCCCCGCCCCGGCGACTAGCGAATCAGGCTCTCCCGTGCCGCCGAGCTGATGGCGACCACCGCCGGATGTGTCAATTGTCGTTCCACTGAAATCGCATAGAACTGTTCTGACACTGCATTGGTGCGGCCGATCTCGGTCACGCCATATTGCTTTTTGATTTGCTCGGCGACGGCGGAAGGTGCGGCAAAAATTCCCTTGCCGGCTTCACCAAACGCCTGCAGCAAAGCGCCATCATCAAATTCACCGACGATACGCGGACGGACCTTTTCTTTTTCAAACCAGCGTATCAGGCGCGGGCGCACTGCCGCATCTTCACCCGGCATCAGGAAAGGCGCGGCATCCAGGCTCTTCGGGAAATCCTTTTGATATTTCTTTGCCAGCTCATCGGTGGCAAAGAAGGTCATCCCGCACTCACCAAGCAAATGGTTATAGCCGCGCACATCGATATTCGCCGGCATCGGGCTATCGGCAATCACGATGTCCAGCCGATGCACCGCCAGGTCTGCCAGCAGATTGGTCAGCTTGCCTTCGCGGCACACGATACGCAGCGATTCCGGTAACTCCATCGCCGGTTCCAGCAACAGGTAGGCGATCGCCTTCGGCACCGCGTCCGCCACGCCGACGCGGAACTGCAAGGGCCAGCCGCCCGGGCGGAAGCGCAGTACTTCCTGCAATTCCTCGCCCAGCGTGAAGATTTCATCCGCATAGCCGAGCACCACGCGACCGGCATCGTTCAATTCCAGGCGGCGCCCGACCCTGTTGAATAATTTATAACCAAGCACATCCTCGAACTGGCTGATCTGGCCGCTGATGGTTTGCGGCGTCAAATGCAGGCGCTCGCTGGCGCGTCCGATGCCGCCAGACTTGGCGACGACCCAGAAATAGTGCAAATGCTTGTAATTTATTCCACTCATGCAAGATCTCTCTTCCGTTTTTTCGAATGAAAAATTGATTATATTCGAATTTTCAAATGATTAAAGAGAGCCTAGAGTGCAATTCATCGCTCGCAATGCGCGTTGGAAACGCGCGTTAACAATGCGACCTGGCAATACGAATTAACGACGAGGATATCAAGATGAAATGTCCGGCCTGCAATGAAATGCATTTGATCACATCAGATCGCCACGGAATTGAAATTGATTACTGCCCAAACTGCCGCGGCGTGTGGCTGGATCGGGGCGAACTCGACAAACTGATCGATCGCTCAGCCAATGCCCTGCCGCCGGAAGCACCGCCGCTGCCGCGCTATCGCGGTGAGCGCAGCAGCCCTGTGCGCGCCGCGCAACATGGCTACAACAAGGAAGGTTACGGGCAAAAACGCAAAAAAGACTTGATCGGCGAATTATTCGATTTTTAAATAGTCGATATGGATCGATGGCAAAGCTGCCATCGATTTGCTTTTATCCTCGCAACATCTCCTGCATCTTCCCGCACTTCTCCCGTCAAATAACAGCAAAATCATTTATCGTGCATGCACAATGGCATCTCACGATGGCTCCGGTACGCACTTGCGCTTTGCAAAATTTCCAAAGCAAGCCGCGAAAGAATGCTTTAAAGTAGCGAACGCCTGCTTTTGCACACGTCAACGCCACCGCGCGTTTGCGTGCATCCCCAAGCAAATGCACTCCTCACGCAGGCACCAGAACAGCAATCGAAAGAAAGAAATTATGGATACAGCAAAAGCCGCACTCAAGCGCCTGCGCGACGGTAACCGCCGCTTCGTCGCAGACGTCCGCAATCCCGACAATGCCTCCTCCCATGCCCGCCGCAGCGAAATCGCCGCCGGCCAGGAACCTTTCGCCATCATCCTTGGCTGCTCCGATTCGCGCGTACCGGCAGAACTGGTATTCGATCAGGGTCTGGGTGATTTATTCGTGATCCGCGTCGCCGGCAATATCGTGGCGCCATCACAGGTTGGCAGCGTTGAATTCGCCGCTGATCGCTATCGCACCAAGCTGGTGGTGGTACTCGGCCATTCGCAATGCGGAGCCATCCTGGCGACGCTGGACGAGCTCAAGCGTCCGAGCGAAAACCAGTCACGCAATCTGAAGTCCATCGTTGACCGCATCCGCCCTTCCATCGAAACCCTGATGGAAACCGAGTTGAAGCACGATCATGATGCGCTGGTACATCAATCGGTACGCGCCAACATCCGCGCCTCCGTCAACCACTTGCGCCACGGTTCGGAAATACTGGAAAACCTGATTCAAAACGAAGGTTTGCTGGTAGTCGGTGCCGAGTATTCACTGGAAACCGGCGAAGTGGAATTCTTCGACGGCCTCCCGGCTGACATCCAGGACTAGGGTCCTGCAACTCATGCATGGGATCATGCGTCCCGTGCATGAGACTTACCCCCCCCGCTATCAATACTCCAGGCTGAGCGTGATCGAGCCATAGCTTTGCGGCTTGTCCTGACCGCGGAATTCCTTGCTGCGCAGGTATTGTGCATAGGTGATTTTGCCGCCTACCCATTGCCATGCCACGCCTGCGGCGACATCGCCCACGAAGTAACGTTTGGACACGCTATGGCTGTCGGAGAATGTATTTCCATCGAGGAAAATATTGCGTGCGACCGCGCGGCCATCCACCGACGCAAAGAAATGCACGCCGCCATCGGCCATACGGCGCGATGCATTCGCCGGCAAAGGTGCATTGCTGTCACTCGCCGGACGGATAGGCGCGGTACCGAAATCGTTCGGCAGGAAGCTGCCGAAGCGAATTTCCAGGCCGCCATTCAAATAGGTATTCACATTACCCAGCGCAAACCCGTAATGGCTGATCGCATCGACCTTCGGCCAGCCTGAGCTCGCCCAGTTAAATATCTTGGTCTTTCTTTCCTTCACGAACTGGATGCCCAACTCATTATTGAGCTGATTGTCCCAGCCCTGGAAACGATCAATGCCGCGTATGCGATGGATAAAGTTTTGCGACTGGCGCGCCAGCGAAGCCGGACCCACCATACCGATATCAATCTCGGTCACTTCCATATCGGTATCGTTACGCGCGTTGTACGCCAGGCCGAGATAGAGCCAGCCGGCATACGGTCTATCGTCGGTGATCAGGTCACGCCGCGTCTTATCGGTCGGCGTGTACATTTCCTGCCCGATGCTGACCACCATATTGCGGGAATCGAATACGCCCGGCTGTATCATTTCTGAAATCCGGTTCAGTTGCCGTACCCATTTAGGCAGGCAGGGATCGTGGATGTAATCTTCCAGGTTGGCCGAGATCCAGGAAAACTTGGCACCGCTGGTGTAATTATTATCAGTCCCCGAAAACAAATCGTTTTCATAGTAGAAGTTGTACACGTCCGGATAATTTTTGAGTGCCCGGACGCCCGGCTTGGAGCTACACACTTCATCATTGGCCGCTACATCGTCAGCCCATACCGCAGTGGCAGAACAGGCGATGAGTGCAGCGACGACAAGACGGGAAAAACGCGGGCGGGAGTGACGGTCTATATGCATTAAATTTAAAGGGTGGAAAATGTTTAACGCGTGCCGGCGGGAACGCAGAGCAGATAATGCTGTCCATCACCACCTGCCTGGCAGGAAAACAAAAGACTACTTGCCGCTCCCGCATGCGTCAAGCTGACAGGCCCGCAGAAGCAATATAAACCAGCGACCCAGCAACAAAAGGCAACACTGGACTTTACGATGGCAAGCGCTACACTGCTTCATCGCAAGTCATTTTTCAGGACAAAGCAAAATGAAAAACTTACACACCCTGCGCAGCATACTCGCCTTGCTGGCCCTCACGGTAGCCGCCAGCGGTTGTGCCAAATGGTACAAATCAGAAAGCAAGCCGAGCTTATCCGGCCGCGTCAGTGGCACCGTAGTCTATCGGGAACGCATCGCCTTACCACCGGATGCAAAAATCATCGTCAGCCTGGAAGACGTCAGCCGTGCCGATGCCAGCAGCATCTTCGTTGCACAGCAAACCTTGCGTCCAAGCGGCCAGGTACCTATTCCGTTTGAACTACGCTACATTCCGTCCGCCATTGACCTGCGCCATCGCTACAGCCTGCGCGCGGTCATCCTGGACAACCGGGATGAACTGATGTGGACCTCGACCGAATCTTACCCGGTTAATTTCAGTGAGCCGGACAAACCGTTCAACATCATGTTGCAACGCGTCTCCAACCCGGTCGCTGCCGAAGCGCCGAAAAGCAATATCGCCGCCTTCAAGTGTGACGATATCGAATTCATTGCGAAGTTTCCCAACAATGACAAGGTAGAGATCATGCTGGCCGGACGCACGATCACATTGCCGAACGTCATTTCCGGCTCGGGCGCGCGTTATTCCGACGGTTCCACTACTTTCTGGAATAAAGGCAATGAAGCGCTGTTTGAAATGAATGGCGTCAGCTACAAGGGTTGCAAAACAGATCCTTTGCCTACACCGGCACCTTCACCGCAAGCAAAAAGAAAATAAATCCTGACTTGTCCTGTCCCTTAAGCGCGTTGCCAGACCAGAAGCCGGTTATTGGCCGGCATCGCGTGATCGGCCAGCAAATGCAAACCCTGCGCTTGTGTCAGGGTATTCACCGCTTCGCTATCGCGTATGCCCATATGCGGCGCTTTTTCACGCAAGGCGGCATCAAACTGAAAATTACCGTCGCTGGTAAATTTCCCCGCGTAATTGAAGGGGCCATAGACGCATAGCTTGCCGCCTGCATTCAGTCTTTGTGCCGCGCCTGCAAACATATTCTCTACCTGGTGCCAGGCCATGATGTGACAGGTGTTGGCAGTAAACACTGCATCATAAGTCTGCGTCGGCCAGTGCGGCTGCTCCATATCCAGCACCAGCGGCGGCAATACATTCGGCAAAGCCGCCTCCTGCATCCACGCGTCTATGCTGGCGTGGTTCATGTGCAGGTCACTGCATTGCCAGCTCAGATGCGGCATATGCGCGGCAAAAAATACTGCATGCTGCCCGCTGCCACTGCCGACTTCCAGCACCGTGCGACAGTTGGCCAGCTCTTCACGCAATACCGCCAGGATAGGGTCGCGATTGCGTTCACTGGCACTGGAAAATTGTTTGCTCATATCTCAATCTGAAAAGGGATTAGCCAGTTGCGACACGTGACCTGCCGCGATACTCCACAGCGCATCACGCTGCAGGCAAAAACCGCGCTTCTCGGCGGCACTCCAGCGCTTCATTGCATACTCGGCCTTCGACGCGCTGGAACGATCCGGATATTCCAGCACCGCCAACAGGCGTCGCGGCGGATTCGAACGGGTATAGCGTGCTCCCTTGCCCGTCACATGCGCGTGGTAACGCGCCTGCACATCGACGGCAATACCGGTATAGATGCTGCCGTTCCGGCATTCAAGGAGATAAAGAAACCATGTCATGGCGCTAGTATAAAGAGCTTTTGCCATTCGTAGCGGCGTCATGACAAGGCTTGGTTATACTGATGCAAACCAGAAACCGCATCCGCCCTCACTATGCCAGCCATTCCCGTCTTTCGCTTCATGCCCCTAGGCGCGCTCCTGCTATGCGCCCAATTGCATCTGGCGCAGGCCGCGGATGCCGTGCTGGAAATACGCGTCGGTAAACAGCAGCAAACCCTGGCGCGCGCCGATTTACTGAAACACCCGGCGCTGCGCAGCATCACGATACCGGCTGATGTCAGTTACAAAAAAACGATGGAATACCGCGCGCTGCCCTTGCTGGCAATCCTGCGCGATATCAGCCCGGTCGATACCCTGCAATTCAAGGCGACGGATGGCTTCGTCGCGAATATCCCGGCGCAATCTTTCCGCGGTGGCGCAGAAGCATGGCTGGCGATAGAAACACCGCAAGCACCATGGCCTGCATTAAAAGCCGGCGGACCGAGTGCCGGGCCGTTTTACCTGGTGTGGCTGGCACCGGAAAAAAGCCGGGTCACGCAGGAACAATGGCCGTATCAAATCGCCGTCATCAGTGATGTCACGGCATTGCACAGTCGCTATCCGCAAATCAAACCGCAGGCTGCCGTCGATAGCGCCGCCTGGCGCGGCATGCAAGTCTATGCGACGCACTGCGCGAGCTGCCACCAGATCAATGGCGGTGGCGATGCGGCGGTCGGCCCGGACCTGAATCGTCCGGCCAATCCGACTGAATATTTTAACGATGCATTCTTAAGGAAATACCTGCGCGATCCGGCAGCGGTACGCAGCTGGCCCGGCATGACGATGCCGGGCTTCGCCGACAGCGTCATGAGTGATGCACAGCTGGATGATTTACTGCTTTATTTACGGCAGATGGCGCAACAGGCTGCTACGCCGGACAACAGGCGTTAAGCGGCCGGGGTTTCATCGGTGAAGAAACGCGGCTGCATTTCTTCCAGTCCCAGGGTCTGCAACACTTCCTGCAAACGCTCGCTCGGGCGGCGGCGCGGCAAGTCCTTGTAGCTGGCGATGATCAATTCATTCTTCATCGAATGTTCCCAACCGACCAGCTCGGTCACATTGACCTGGTAACCGTGTGCTTCCAGTTGCAGGCAACGCAATACATTCGTCACCTGGCTGCCGAATTCACGCGTATGCAAAGGATGGCGCCAGATTTCAGTCAAGGCATTCTTCGCCAGTGTCTTGCCCTTGTTCTTTTTCAAGACCGAAGCGACCTCGGCCTGGCAGCATGGCACCAGTACGATGAACCTGGCCTGCTTCTTCAACGCGAAATGTATCGCATCGTCGGTCGCCGTATTGCAGGCATGCAGTGCGGTGACGACATCAATTTTTTCCGGCAACAAATCCGAAGTAATGGATTCCGCTACCGACAGGTTGAGGAAAGACATGCCGGGGAATTCCAGCTTCTTGGCCAGCGCTTCCGACTTTTGCACCAGCTCGTCGCGCGTTTCTATGCCATAGATGCGCGAATTATCCTTGCGCTCCTTGAAGAACAAATCGTAGAGGATGAAGCCGAGATAGGATTTACCGGCGCCGTGATCAGCCAGCGTAATATCGGCATGATCATTCTGGATTTCCTGCAGCAGCGGCTCGATAAACTGATATAAATGGTAGACCTGCTTCAGCTTGCGACGGCTATCCTGGTTCAGCTTGCCGTCACGCGTCAGGATGTGCAACTCTTTGAGCAGCTCTATCGACTGGCCGGGACGTATTTCATGCGTGTTGCTCATCTGGCGGATTTTCCGTGATCTTGGGGTGCGCCCACTATAGGGATTTTGCCCTTCAGCGGCAAGCTTTGCCCGGTATGGCAGCGAAAAACCAGCGGTTTATCGTTATCAAAAGCAGCATACACAAAGCAAATACTGATAATACTGATAAGATTGGTCAACTCGTGGCTGTCAGCGAATTTGCAAAAACGACATGCTTGTCCCGTCATGCCGCTTTTCCAATTTATCCTTCAATACCAACAACGTGCCGAGAGTTAACTTTTACACGCATTCAGCATGGCGGCTCCTGTTCTGCTCTCTACTGATCGCATTATGTCTGCCTTTCACTAGCGAAGCCGCACCCTCCTACACCGTCTCCATCAGCGGTGCGGGTAGTTATACCTCACTGTTTAATGAACACCTGGATGTGGTCAAGCGCAGCAAAACCGAAGGCATCAGCGAAGAAGAAGTACAACGCCTGGTTGCCGTCGCGCCCGAACAAGTGCGTTCCCTGCTGGCAACCGAAGGCTATTTTTCGCCGGTCGTTAGCAGCACGCTGGACCAGGAAAGCACACCCTGGGTCGCACACCTGAATATGGAACCCGGCACCCCGACCAAGATCGAAGCCGTCGACATCAGTTTCAGCGGCGACATCGAAGCAAAGAATCCGAAACGCATCGAGCAATTGCGCGAAAACTGGGGCTTGCAGCCCGGTGCGGTATTCCGCCAGAGCGCATGGGATAGCGCCAAGGGTGATCTGCTGAAAGCCATCTTGAATCGCGACTATCCGACCGCTTCCATCGCGCACAGCGAGGCCAGGATAGATCCGGCCACGCATAGTGCGACGCTGACGGTCCATGTCAACTCCGGTCCCGCCTTCACCTTCGGTGCATTGGAGATCGTCGGCCTGAACCGCTATTCACGCGAGATGGTGGAAAAACTCAATCCGATCAAACCGGGTGAGCGTTACTCGCAGGAAAAACTCAATGAGTTGCAGGCACGGGTACAGGACACCGGCTATTTCCGTTCCGCCTTCGCGACGATAGAAGCCGATCCGGCGCAACCCAATCATGTCCCGATCAAGCTCGACCTGACCGAAAATGAGCGCCGGCGCCTGTCGCTGGGCCTGGGCTTTTCGACCGACTCCGGTCCGCGCGCGCAAGTGAAGTGGACGGACCGCCACTTCCTCGGCAAGGACTGGCGGCTCGAATCGCAATTGCGTGGCGATCGCGACAACCGCCTGCTGGGTGCCGACGTCTACTTCCCGACGCTCCAGAACGACTGGCGCCCCAGCGTTGGTGCGCATTATGAATACACCGACAGCTCCGGCGAAACCAATGATAAATTCCGTACCGGTGCGCGCCTGACCAGCCCCGACAAACGCAATGAAACCATACTCAGCGTGGGCCTCCTGACGGACAGACAGCGCATCGGCAATGTCTACGGCAACAACCGGGAAGCACTGATCGCCTCCTATATTTACACCCGTCGCCGCGTCAACAACCTGATCTCGCCAACGCGCGGCTACTACGCTTCGATACAAGTAGACGTCGGCCCGGCCGGCCTGGTCAATAAAAAAAGCCTGGTCCGCACTGTCGGCCGCTTTACCTGGCTCTCGCCCAGCTATGGCCGCTTGCAGGCTGTATTGCGCGGCCAGGTCGGGCAAGTGTTTGGCGCGAATTCGGATACCGTGCCGGCCGACCTCCTATTCCGTACCGGTGGCGACCAGACCGTGCGCGGCTATGACTACAACAGCCTCGGCGTCGCGCAGGACGGCGCGATTGTCGGCGGTACGGTGACAGCTGTTGTCAGTGCCGAAATGATTTACAGCATTACACCGGAATGGGGTGCCGCCGTATTTACCGATGCCGGTAATGCCGCCAACTCCTGGAATGGTTTCCGCCTCGAGCAAGGCACTGGCGTAGGTGCGCGTTGGCGCAGTCCTATCGGCCCGGTCAATCTCGATCTCGCTTACGGTCACGCCACTAAAGACGTGCGACTACACTTCTCTATCGGCTATGGCTTCTGACGATCAAACAGCGCCAGTGCGCCACCACAGATTACGCAATTGGCTGCTCGGCGCGCTGCTGCTGGGCCTGGCCGTGTTTGCGGCTGTCGGCTGGTTGCTTAAAAGCGAAAGCGGCGCGCAATTCACTTTCAATCTGGTCGGCAAACTGACCAATGGCATGGTGCAGAGCCAGGACGTCAGCGGACCGTTGAGCGGACCGCTGCAGATCAAGCAACTGAAAATCAATCTGGAAAACCAGAGCATCACCCTTGATGATGTACTGATAGAAACGCAGCTATCCGCGCTGCTGGCCGGACAAGTACGCATCCCGCTGCTGCAGATAGGCAAGCTGGGCATCATCAGCAAGATCGATCAAAGCAAGGAACCGTCCAAACTGCCGGACAGCATAGGCTTGCCGATCAAACTCAAGCTTGACCAGATACAGGTCAATGGCGGCAGCGTGGCCTGGGGGCCGGTCGATGTCATCACACTGGGTGCCTTCGCCGTCAACCTGGATTTCGACGGCAAGCGTTATCAGCTCAACCTGGACCAGCTCACCGCGCGCTCCTCCTCCGGCGCCAATGCATATAGCGGCAAGCTGAACGGTCATGCGACCCTCTCCACCACCAAGCCTTATCCATTACAGGCGAGCCTGGTCAGCAGCACCGAAGCGGTACTCGATGAACGCAATATCGGTGCGAACGCACGCATAGACCTCGATGGTTCGCTGGCGGAAATCGTGACCTCGATTGATGCGCAACTGAACAAGGCGCTGGTCAAAGGCAAAGTCGTACTGAAACCGTTTGCGGACAGCATGTTGGGCGTAGCCGACCTGTCGGCACAGGCGCTCAACCTGGCCGAACTCGGCGACGATTTGCCAAAGACCAATATCAACCTGCAATTGCATGCGACGGAAAACGGCAGCGGCACGCTGCACATCGGCAATAGCGCCGCCGGCCTGTACGACAGTGGCCGCATTCCGCTGAGCGATTTGTCACTCAGCTTCATGCAAAAGGACAATAAATTCGTCCTTGGTCCCATCGTCGTCAAGCTGGGCAGCACGCAACAAGCCGCCGGCAGCATTCATGGCACGGGCCAGTATGCGGATGGAGCACTCAACATCAGCCTGAAAACCGATGCCCTCAACCTGAAGAAGCTCGATCAACGCATGCGTGCCACCAGGCTCATGATCAGACTCGATGTCAAGCATGCCGACGGCAAGCAAGTCATCACACTGGCGGCGACCGAAGCGCTGAAGAAAAGCAAGCTGAGCCTGAATGCGCATGGCGTAATTGCGGATGAAGCATTGACTGTTGATCGCCTCGAACTGCGTGCCGATGCGAGCGCCATCGATGCCAGCGCACAAGTCGCTTTCAGCGGCAAACAACAGTTCAGCGCCAAGGGCGTAATCCGGCAATTCAATCCGCGCGTGCTCGGTGATTTTCCGCAGTTGCCGGCACTTAATCTGAACGCCAATTTTGCCGTCAGCGGCAGCCGCCAGCCGCATCTGCAAAGTGAGCTCAACTTCCGCATCCACGACAGCCAGCTCGCCGGTAATCCATTAAGCGGCGAAGGCGAAGTGCGTTTGCACGCGGAAACACTGGATATACCGAAATTCTTCCTGATCGCCGGCAAGAACAAATTAACTGCGCAAGGCAAACTGGCTGAAAGCAATTCGCGCCTGAGCTTCAACTTGCAGGCACCGGCACTGGAACAACTGGGTTCGGAATTCGCCGGTGACTTGCAAATCAATGGCGAGATGCGCGGCAAACTGCAGCAACCGCGTGTCGTCGCCGACTGGAAAGGCAATCGCATACGCGTGCCGGGCCAGACCCGCATCGGCAGCACCGAAGGTAAAACCGACCTCAACCTGAACCTCAAGGACAATGCCTTCCTGCTCAGCAATGCGACGCTCAATGCGAGTGCGCTGGCCTTGCAGGCGGGCGGACAACAAATCGCCAGGCTGACCGCACAGGCGCAGTTCGCCGCGCAAGACAATGCGCCGCTCGCCATCGCCCTGCATGCAGAAAACCTCAGCGGACAACTGCGCGCCGATACCTTCGACCTCAATGTCAGCGGCAGTACCAGCCAGCACACGCTGAACGCGACATTGATTGAACCCGAACAAGAATGGAAACTGGCAGCCACCGGCGGCTTGAAAAACCTCGCGCGCGCAGCCCGCTGGGAAGGCAATATCAATACCCTGGATACTTCCGGTCGCATCAATGCCAAGCTGGCCGCACCCGCGGCTTTACTGGTTTCGCAAAAGCAGGTGCAGCTGGATCAATTCAAACTGACGGCGCCGAATGCCAGCCTCAATGTAGAACAGTTCCTGCGCACCGAACGCAATATCAGCACGCGCGGCAATTTCAAAAATCTGAAAATCGGCGAGCTGCTGCGTTCCGTCAATCCCGCTTCCATCTTCAGCGGCGACCTGGCACTGGCCGGTGAATGGAATCTGGTGATGGCCGACAAGCTGGATGGAAAAGTAGGCATACGCCGTGAGAGCGGCGATATGGCGATACACGGCAGCGCATCGACTGCGCTCGGCCTGAGTACCTTCGAAGCAACTGCGACCGCCACCAAGGGACAAGTGAGGGTGCAATTGCTGGCCGACGGCAAACGCACCGGCCGCATCGATTTCAATCTCGCCACCACGATAGGCGGCGACGGACGTTTTTCGATTGCGCCGAATGCGCCGCTGGCCGGCAATATCAAGATGAACACCCCTACCCTCGCATGGCTGGGCCCGCTGATTTCACCATCGCTGGTGATGGAAGGTAATTTGCAGGCTGATGTAGTCCTTGATGGCAGCTTTGGCAAACCGCGTTTGACAGGGCCGGTCAATGCCGACGGTTTACGCCTGTTGTTTACCGATACCGGCATCGATCTCCGGCAAGGCGTGTTGCGCAGCAGCTTCCAGACGGATCAATTGGTAATCAGCCAGCTCAGTTTCAAAAACGATGGCGAGCTGATGATCTCCGGCCCTATCAGCCTGTTGCGCGAACAATTGGCGCTTGAGCTGAAAGTAAAAGTCACACGTTATAAATTGATAGACCGTAGCGACCGCAAACTCGTCATCAGCGGCGACAGCGTGGTCGGCTGGCAGGAAGGTACGGCGAAAGCCAAGGGCCAGTTTGAAGTCAATTCCGGCTTCGTCGATATCGGTGTATCCGGCACGCCCGAACTTTCAGACGACGTGGTGATCGTCGGCAAAGGTCACGACAGCGGCAAAAAGACTGCCATCTCACTGGACGTCAGCATCAGCCTGGGTGACGGCATCCGACTGCAAGGTCGCGGCCTCGACGCCTTGCTGGTCGGCCAGGTACGCTTGCTGGCAAGCGCCGGCGATGCCTTGCGCGCGCAGGGTACGCTGAGCGTGGCATCCGGTACCTTCAAGGCTTATCAACGCGAACTGAAAATAGAACAGGGTTCGGTTTTATTCAGTGGTCCGCTGAATAATCCGGCGCTCGATATCCGTGCAATGCGGCGCGGCCAGGAAGTGGAAGCAGGTGTTTCGATACGCGGCACCGTACTGGCACCACGCATCACGCTGGTATCGGAACCGACGGTAACGGATGCAGAAAAACTGTCATGGCTGGTCCTGGGACGCGGCTTGTCCGGCACCGGTGACGCCGATCGCGATGCCTTGCAAAGCGCTGCCACTTCCCTGCTGTCGGGCGGCGCTGCGGCCGGCCTGCAATCGCAGATTGCCGGCGCCTTCGGCTTTGACGATGTCAGCATAGGCAAAGGCGGCACCGATCTGCAGGACCGCATCATCACGCTCGGCAAACGCATCTCGGACAAGCTCTATGTCAGCTTCAAGCAAAGCCTGGACGACGTCGGCAGCGTGCTGCTGCTGCGCTACACGCTGACGCCGCGCATCACACTGGAAGGTGAAGCCGGTACCAGCAGTGCGCTATCTGTGTTCTACAACTTTGCGTTCGACTGACTATTACATAACGGGCTTTAAACTGTTATAACAACACTATTGCGCATGTTTCTTGTTGAAATCGCGCTGTGTACCCGCCGTTTCCGAGAAGACATGCATCGCAGGGCCGAAGCCTTACTGCCCTGCCGCTCACGATTACCAACAATTGGAGAGATAGTATGTCTAGCAACCCTGATGGAGAAGTAAACCAGACGATCGCTGATACAAGCCTAAATACTGCAACAGCTGCCAACGACGCCTCGACCGTGCACCGCATCGTCATCGTCGGTGGTGGTGCGGGTGGCCTCGAACTGGCCACCGCGCTCGGTGACAAGCTGGTCAAGAGCGGACGTATCAGCGTGGTGCTGGTCGATCGTGCACACACCCACATCTGGAAACCGCTGCTGCACGAAGTCGCAGCCGGCAGCATGGATGCAAACTCACACCAACTCGAATATGCAGCGCAGGCGCGCTGGCACCGCTTCGTCTATCAGCCGGGCGAATTGCTGGGACTGGATCGCGAACGCAAGACCATTAGCGTCAGTGGCTTGAACGATGTTGATGGCGTCGAGCTCTTGCCGCGCCGCGATATTCCTTACGACACACTGGTGCTGTCGATAGGCAGCGTCACCAACTTCTTCAATGTGCCGGGCGCGGAAAAGAATGCGATATCGCTGGACAATATGCTGCAGGCAGAACATTTCCGACGCCGCATGATAGGCCTGTGCGTACGCGCAGACCAGACGCAATCGAAGCTGAACATTGCCATCATCGGCGGTGGCGCGACCGGCGTCGAATTGTCAGCCGAACTGCGTAACACGGCCGAAATCCTCGGCGCCTATGGCTTGCATCAGCTGGATCCGCACCGCGATATTCGCATCAGCATCATTGAAGCGGCACCGCGCATCCTGTCCGCATTGCCGGATCGTGTCTCGAGCAAAACCACGGAACTGCTCAATCACATGGCGATCGAGGTGCTGACCGAAGCCAAGGTTTCCGAAGTACAGGAGCATGCGGTGCTGCTGGCAAACGGCACCAGCATACCGGCCGACCTGACAGTGTGGGCCGCCGGCATACGTGCGCCGCAAATCCTCAGCGACCTCGGCTTGCCGGTCAATCGTCTCGGTCAAGTGGTGGTGACGCAAAGCCTGCAAACTGAAATCGATCCGAATATTTTTGCCTTCGGTGATTGCGCCGCCTGTCCGTGGCCGGAGAAAAACAGCACGGTACCACCACGTGCCCAAGCTGCGCATCAGCAGGCGAGTTTCCTGTTCAATGCCATCAAGAAACGACTGGACAATGAAGAGCTGCCGCTGTTCCAGTACCGTGACCTGGGTTCACTGGTATCGCTCGGACGTTTCGATGCGGTCGGCAACCTGATGGGACCTTTGCTCGGTCGTGCGATGTTCATTGAAGGTGTGCTGGCACGCCTGCTGTACATCTCGCTCTACCGTATGCACCTGGTTGCATTGCATGGCGTGATACGCACTTGCGCGGATACGGTGGCGCACTGGTTACGACGCAAAACATCGCCGCGCGTAAAATTGCACTAAACACATGTTCAACGCATGCTGCTGTAGAAAAAAAGGAATTGCTCTATAATGCGCCGCTGCCGGTAAATCCGGCATGCGGCATTTTTTGTAATATGCCCGGCAAAAAAATGTATACGACTTTTTGCCAAAACTGCTGCTACACTTTCGGCAGTCAAATTAATAAAACGGTATCTCCGTTAAGAACCTAACAGTCTTACTTGCTAAGTTTCCGTCAACATTACGGCACAGCAAACTGGGTGACACCTGTAATGAGTACAGGCCGTCGCATCCGCAAACAATCTGTGAATTGAGCTGCCCGACCAGACACGTGGTCGCCTGCTGTACTGTCTGCGAAGTAAAGCGAGAAACCGCGTAAGGCAAGACAAAGCGAGACAGGGCGCCCTGCTATATATGTCGTTCCATCTTGCATGGAACACACACTTTTAAATTGCCGGGAACAACATGACATCACATAGTTTTTTTCCGTCCATGCCGCACGCTTTAAATGTGCTGACCGCAACCGGCCTGATCCTGATCGCCGGTGTATTGGGCGCGCATTTCCTGCGTCGTTTCTTTCCGCAAATCCCCGCCATCACCTGTTATGTGTTGACCGGCTTGCTGATCGGACCATCGGTACTGAACCTGATCGATGCACCCATGCTGGAAGAAATCAGCATCATGGTGGACCTGGCGCTGGGCCTGGTGCTGTTTGAACTTGGACGACGCGTCGATTACAAATGGCTGCTGCGTGAACGCGGCTTGCTGATCACCGGCGTGCTGCTGAGCCTGGTCACCTTCTTCGCGCTCTTCCTGTTGTTGACGCAATTCGGCGTCAGCAAACTGGTTGCCAGCATGGTCGCCGCACTCGGCATGGCCACCTCACCCGCCGTCATCCTCAACGTCGTACGTGAGGTGAAAGCCGAAGGCCAACTGACCGAGCGCATGCTCAATATCGTCGTGATCGGCAACGCACTCGCCTTCATTATTTTTTCGATGGGACTGGCAGCAGTCCACGTCGAATATTCGGCCGGCTGGGAAAGCTATATCCTGCATCCGCTATATCTGTTGCTGGGTTCCGCCGCACTCGGCTGGATCATCAGCCGCCTGCTGGTGTGGATAGGACAATGGCTGGGGCGCGACAGCCAGGCCCAACTGATCCTGGTGCTGGCGCTGATAGCGGCGACGGTCGGTATCTCCGTCATGTTCAATCTGTCGGCGCTGATCGCCTTGCTGGTATTCGGCATTGCCAGCCGTAGCTACGATGCGAAGCATGCGATTGTGGAGCCGGACCTGAGCCAGTTCAGCGGCTTGTTCTATGTGGCGCTGTTTGTCTTTGCCGGTGCCAAGCTGGAGTTGTCACACCTGTTGACACTGTGGCCGGCGGTACTGGCTTTCATTGCATTGCGCCTCGCCATTGCGATGACCACCACCACTGCGATGGCACGCATCAATGGCGTCACCTTGCGTAAAGGTGCTTTGCTCGGTATCGGCCTGATGCCTTTATCCGGCTTCAACATCATCATGGTGCAGCATGCGGTCGGCTACTATCCGCAGTTCGGCTCGCAACTTGCGGCACTGGTGGTATCGATACTCGTCATCCTGGAAATCATAGGCCCGGTCTGCACCCGTTATGCACTCGTTGCATCCGGTGAAGCCAAGCAATAAGCACAGACATTCAAGGACATCCCTATGCTGGAATTCAATAATTCAACCCCGCTGACGATGGGCGTGGAGCTCGAGCTACAGATCGTCAATCGCCGTGATTACAACCTGACGCGCGGTTCCAGCGATTTGCTGGTGATCATAGACAAGACCGATCACGGCTACGATATCAAGCCGGAAATCACCGAGAGCATGATCGAAATTGCGACCTCGGTGCATACCGATCACAAGGAAATGCTGGCGGAACTGACAGCCATGCGCACGCTGCTCATCAGCGCTGCGGACAAACTCAATCTCGGCCTCGCCGGCGGTGGTGCCCATCCCTTCCAGCACTGGGAAGACCAGCGCATTTACCCGACCGACCGCTATCGCCTGGTGTCCGAATTGTATGGCTACCTGGCCAAGCAATTCACCGTGTACGGCCAGCACATCCACATCGGTTGCGCCACCGGCGATGAAGCGATACGCCTTGCACATATGCTGGCGCGCTACATCCCGCACTTCATCACGATGTCGGCGTCGTCACCGTTCTACCAGGGCGTGGATACCACCTTCCAGTCCTCGCGCCTGACCAGCATCAATGCCTTCCCCTTGAGCGGCTATATGCCTTTCGTCACCGACTGGGATTCCTTCAATGCTTACTTCGACAAGATGTCCAGCCTCGGCATCGTCGCCAGCATGAAGGATTTCTATTGGGATATCCGCCCCAAGCCGGAATACGGCACGGTCGAAATCCGTGTCTGCGATACGCCGCTATCGATAGAAGTGGCCGTTGCACTGGCCGGTTACGCGCAAACCCTCAGCAAGTTTTTCTTCGCGCAGCAGGAATTGAAACCGGCGCAGGATACTTACCTGACCTATTCCTACAATCGCTTCCAGGCCTGCCGCTTCGGCCTGAACGGCGCGCTGATCAATCCTATCAACGGCACCCAGACCTCGATCAAGGAAGACATCCTGCAAACCTTCGAGATGCTGGCGGATATTGCGCAGGAACTCGGCACCACCGAAGCGATAGAACTCTTGCGCCAGCGCATACAGGCGGGGCAATCCGATGCCGACTGGCTGCGCGCCAGCTATGAGAAATCCGGCTCGCTGAGTGATGTCGTGCGTCAACAAAGCGCGGTCTGGATGGCGCGCTAAGCCCGGCAGCCTGGGCGAGTCTATGTTGCAGCGCATATATTTGTAAGCGCTTTCCCACAACAGAATCGGAAAAGCGCCGATTCTGCGATGTTGTCATCTCCCTCACAATCTACTCTGTAAAAGTCGTAGCCGTCTAACAGAGGAGAAGTGAATGTCGAACGGATTGAATGTATGTGGTGAAGTCGTGGATTTGCCGATTTCAAATACCCATCACATGGCCGTATTGCAAGCTCAAAATAGCTCCCCAACTATTTCACTCAATAAACTTGCGCGTTGCGGCGATTTGTATGGTGCGTCAGCGCCCATGCAACAGTTATTCCAGATGATAGGGAAAGTGGCGCCTACCACCGCCAACGTACTGATTGCCGGCGAAAGCGGCACCGGTAAGGAACTGGTGGCGCAAGCCATCCATCAGCTGAGCCGCGAACAGGATAAGCCTTTCGTCGCGCTCAACTGTAGCGCCGTATCGCCGCAGTTGATCGAAGCCGAACTGTTCGGCCACGAACGCGGCAGCTTTACCGGTGCGATCCGCATGCAAAAAGGCTGCTTTGAACGTGCCGACGGCGGTACCCTCTTCCTCGATGAAGTGACCGAAATGTCGCTCGATATGCAAGTCAAACTCTTGCGTGTCCTCGAAACCAGTCGCTTCTGCCGTATCGGTGCGGAAGAAGAAACCGAAGTCAAAGTGCGCGTCGTGGCAGCGACCAATCGCGACCCGCTGGAAGCGATGAAAAGCGGCATCCTGCGCAGCGACCTGTTTTATCGCCTCGCGGTGTTCCCGCTGGATCTGCCACCGCTGCGCGAGCGTGGCGAAGACATCCGCCTGCTGGCCAGCCTCTTCCTCGACCAGTTGAATGAAGAAGACGGTCGCAACCGGGTCTTTTCGAAGGCTTCGTGGCGTCTGCTGAATGAATACAACTGGCCGGGTAACGTGCGTGAACTGAAAAACGTCGTGCATCGCGCCTACATCATGGCCGACCAGGAACTGGAATTGTTGCCGGCTGTGAACCCGAACCGGTCTATGGTCAGCGAGCAAATCGGCGATTGCGTCACCGTGCAGCTGGGCAGCAAGCTGGCCGATGCCGAACAAAGGCTGATTTATGCCACTTTGGGCCACTGTGGCGGCAATAAGACTCTGACCGCCGAGGTGTTAGGTGTGAGCCTGAAAACCCTTTACAATCGATTGAACGAATACCAGGCCAAGCTGTTCCTGGGCGATGTTATTCCGCATGCGCGACCCTATGGAGCGCAAAGCCGGAATCAGTGATCGATTAAACGCATACTTATAATGATAAAAATTCTGGTAGTCGATGACCATGCAGTAGTACGGGCCGGTGTGCAGTATTTCATCGCACAGGTACCGGATATGAAAATTGAAGGCGAAGCCGCTACTGCGCAGGAAGCCATCCGCCTGGTGCGCGCCCAGGATTGGGATATTGTTTTGCTCGACATTAATATGCCGGACAAAAGCGGCGTCGAAGTATTAAAACAAATTAAGCGCGAAAAGCCTGAGCTGCCGGTGCTGATTTTGAGCATGCATCCGGAAAGCCGCTACGCGGTACAAATCCTGCGCAGCGGTGCCAGCGGATACGTACAAAAGGAAGCGCTGGCGGAAGAACTGGTCAATGCCATCCAGACCATCCTGCGCGGCCACAAATACATCAGCCACACTGTCGCCGAATTGCTGACAACTGAACTGGATACGAGTACCGAAAAGCCTTTGCACGAAACGCTGTCGAAACGCGAGTATGAAATTTTCTACAAGCTGTGCCAGGGCCATGGTGTGACGAAGATTGCCGACGAACTTTGCCTGAGCGTAAAAACCGTCAGCACCTACCGGGCCCGTGTCTTGCAAAAGATGAATATGGAAAACAACGCCGGCATCATTTATTACGCAATCAAGCAAAACCTGATCGACTGAAAAGTCGGCTGGAAAACTGAAAACGGATACAAAGATGTACGGATACAGCAGTCAGCAGTCCTTAACCGTGGTTGAAAAATGAACCAAGCAACGACTTTTGAAAATTCAGTGACTCATCCATTGCGCATCTTCCTCGTCGAAGATTCACTGGATGTACGTGAACTGATGATAGAAAACCTGGCGATGATCCCGGGCGTCGTAGTGACCGGGGTGTCGGAGTCGGAAGGTGACGCATTGAATCAATTGAATGCGCTGCCCTGCGATGTGCTGATCGTTGATATACAGCTCAAAAAAGGCAATGGTATCAACCTGCTGCGCCAGATTTCCGAAAAAACAAAAATCTCGAATACGCTGAAAATCATTTGCAGCAATAATGCCACCGAAGTCTTCCGCCGCGTTGGCCGCCAATACGGCGTCAACCACTTCTTTGACAAGACTTCCGAATTCCCGCAATTGTTTGAGCTGGTAAAAAACCTGAGCTGCGCCAAGCTGGAATGTAACGCGCGCGGCTGACCTTTAACCGGCGCCGCATGCAGCGCACTTCATAGGCGCACTTAGCGCGACTTCTCGGTCTCGGTATTTTCTTCGGCGTTTTCTTCGCCCTCTTCTTCGACTTCGATTTGCATATTCACCGCTGTTTTAGGGATGGCAATAGCGATCGTCGTACCTTTTCCCACCACGCTGGTGACCTGCACCGAGCCGCCAAGATAACCGGCACGTTCACGCATCCCGCGCAAACCATGTGTCATGACGCCGGACTGCGCCGTCGGCATACCGATACCGTTGTCGCGTATGGTCAGCAGAATTTCATCTTCCGTATCGTCCAGCACCACATCTACACGTGTCGCCTGCGCATGCTTGGCGATATTATTCAGCGATTCCTGCACCATGCGGAATAGCGCGATATCCACGCGCGGCGCATAAATCAATCTGTCGTCCGGCAAACTCGCATTGCAAGTCACGCCGGTATATTTTTCAAACTCCGCCGCCTGTTCGGCAATCGCCACCTTGATGCCGAATACATCCAGTTTGTCAGGGCGCAAGCCGTTCTGGATACGCCGCGTCGCATCGGTAATCGAACTCAGCAAGGCTTTGATTTTTAGCGAACGTTCAGTAAATTTCGGCTCCGGCGGCATTTGCTGGAACAGCAGCGACAAATGCATATTCAGTGCCGTCAGTGCCGAGCCCAGGTCGTCGTGCAGCTCCCGTGCAATCGAGCGCTTCTCTTCTTCCCGCGTGGTTTCCAGGTGGCCGATCAATTCGCTGACTTCAAAGGTGCGCGCAGCCACCAGTGCTTCCAGCTGCGTTTCATGCGCCTTCAATGAATCTTCCATCCGCTTGCGTTGCGTAATATCGGTACTGATACCGACCAGGCCCATGATCTGGCCGTTTGCATTAAGCCACGGTGCCTTGGTTGAATGCATGGTATGCACGCCGCTGGCAAAACGTATCGTCGTTTCAAACACCCGTGGAACCCCGCCGTCGAGCACGCTCTGGTCTTCCAGCTTGACCTTCTCCGCGTCTTCCCTCAGCGGATACAGATCTATGCTGCGGAAGCCTATGACTTCTTCCCTCTGCTTGCCGAGCAAACGCAATTTGGCCGGGTTCGCAAACACCATGCGACCGGTCGTGTCTTTGACGAAAATGGCATCCGGCGTGTTGTCGCTGACCGCGCGCAACAAGGCATTGCTTTCCGCCAGTGCCGCCTCACCCTGTTGCCGCCCTTCGTACTCGCGATTGAGCAAGGCAGCGGTACGGCAGAACATGATGAAGAGCAGCGAGCTGCTCAGCAGGATCAATAAAGGCGAGGCCTTGTCCGCATCATAGAAACGGTTTTGCACGCCCCACTTGATCGCGAAATCAAGTATCACCAGCAGGATCAGGCTATTCGGCAGCAGGCGACGCAGCAAGGGACCGCCAGGCGAGGTACTGTTCCACAAACTCATCAGCCGATGCTCGGGACGAGCCGAGAGTATGCCGAGCGCCAGGATAAAGAAGATGATGGAAATAAACGGCGTGACGGTATGCGCGGCGTTCAACTCATCGACCGACATCACGTTATACAAATGACCGATCAATGGAATACCCATCACACCGGCCAGCACGAAAGCGCCGTACTCGGATGGATAGTGATCGCGCGCGGTACGGTAATCCAGCAATAGCAGGCTCAGGCCGGCCAGCGTGAAACCCAGCGCCGGCAAGGGCGCCATACGTTCCAGGTAGGCCTTGTATTCATTCGTTGCCAGCGCAGGAATGAGCCGCTCTATACCGATATTCACGCCAAACATGAACTGCAGCAGCGTCGACAATCCGAGCAAGGCGACAAACGATGAAACAATCACCGCCAATACCGCAAATACGGTCTGCGCCCGCGGCGTCGATACCTTGAAAGAACGCAAGGCAAGTGCCAGGCCGGCCAGTACAAAGGCCATCGCCGTGTTCGCCAGGATAGGCACCAGGTCAAACAGGCGGTAATTCAATACCCACAGGTCCTGCCGCACATTGACCATGGCCAGCGCGCCCACACCCACCATCAGCATGGCTGCCAATAGCGGTGCCCACAGGGGCGTGTAAGTGGTACGAGCTTGCGGGCTTGTCAGCATAGGGTTTCCTGTGTGAATAAATGACGAATGAAACAATGCATACGATCGGTTTTCAATGCACCGACTGATGTTCCAATCCACTGCTTGCGGTTCTGATCGCAGCGACACTGTCGCTGGAAGCTATATTCACAGCAACGGCAGCTGTTCCTGTATGAATATATGTGTGATGCAGATCAGGATAGCAGCAAGCACGGGCAGTGCAAACATCTGAAAACGTCTTCTTTATCGAAGACCGGCGGCAAATTGTCTGGTCAGATGCTGCCCCAATAAAATAGTTCCAAAAAGCCAACAAATTGTAGCCTGCCACTTCTGGGCGCAGACATTTCCCCATAGAAAATAAACTCCGCTTTTCCCACATGTAGCGTTTTCAAGTTACCCGGGAATATTTACAAAAATAACAAAAAATAAACATAAGTCCTTGATTCATATAGGGCTGCAAGCTGGCCTGCGACTTGCGTTATGTAAGGCAGGCACTTTTGCCTTTATGCGATTTACTCGCAGGAAATTTGTAAAAGGAGAATGCTATGAATTGGGACGTTATTGAAGGTAACTGGAAACAACTCAAAGGCAATATCAAAGAACAGTGGGGCAAGCTCACCGACGATCACCTCGACACGATCGCCGGCAAGCGTGACCAGCTCGCTGGCAAGATTCAGGAAGCCTACGGCGTCAACAAAGATGAAGCCGAGAAACAGATCAAGGCTTTCGAAGAACGCAACCGCAACGACAAGCGTTATATGTAATTGCAAGACGCTTTGCAGTGCGGGCTTAGAGCTCGCCGGCAGCAAGACCTTCTAAACAATATAAGGATACAAAATGAAAAAATCCCTCTCTATGATAGTCATGGCTGCAGCTAGCTTCGGATTCATGAGCGCTTCCTATGCAGCACCAAACGAAGCCAAGGCTAACTACGACGCGGCCAAAACGCGCGCAGAAGCCGATTACAAGGTCGCACGCGCAGGCTGTGACAATCTGAAAGGCAATGCCAAGGATGTCTGCCAGGAAGAAGCCAAGGCTGGCGAAGTAAAAGCCAAAGCCGAAGCGGAAGCTGCTTACAAAGGCACACCTGCAGCCCACAAGAAAGCACGCACTGACATCGCTGATGCCAATTACAAAGTCGCCAAGGAAAAATGTGATGACTTTAGCGGCAACAAAAAAGATGTCTGCGTAAAAGAAGCAAAAGCTACTCACACTTCAGCAGTTGCCGATGCCAAAGCATCGAAAGAAGTGACTGATGCACGTAAAGATGCACGCGACGAAAAAGTCGATGCCAACGTTGCAGTGAAAAAAGAGAAATGTGATGCACTGGCAGGCGAAGAAAAATCGCGTTGTATCGCTGCTGCTAACGCCAGCAAATAAGCAATCATGACGGGCTGATGCTGTCGCCCGTTCTGCTTCAAAGCTGGTACGCGGCCCCGGTAAATTTTATCGGGGCCGCTTTTTTATTCGCAGTCCTTTTTGCAGTCTTATCGTACTTCAGCCCGGATGTATCATGTCCTGCGGCTTGACCCACAGGTCAAATTCCTCACTCGTCACATAGCCAAGCGCCAGCGCGGTTTCCTTCAGGTTCGCCCCTTGCTGGTGGGCCTGCTTCGCGATCTTGGCCGCCTTGTCGTAACCGATATGCGGCGCCAGAGCCGTCACCAGCATCAGTGAACGCTCCATCAGGTCGGCAATGCGATCACGGTTGGCAACGATGCCGTGCGCGCAATGTTCATCAAAACTATGGATGCCATCCGCCAGCAAGCGCACGCTTTGCAGGAAGTTATGCGCCATCAGCGGCTTGAAAACGTTCAGTTCGAAATTGCCGGATGCGCCGCCGAAGTTAAGCGCCACATCATTGCCGAAGACCTGGCAGCACAACATGGTCACCGCTTCGCTCTGCGTCGGGTTGACCTTGCCCGGCATGATGGAACTGCCCGGCTCATTTTCCGGGATGCTGATTTCACCCAGGCCCGAACGCGGACCGGATGCCAGCCAGCGCACATCATTGGCAATCTTCATCATGCTGGCCGCCAACGTCTTCAAGCCGCCGTGCACGCTGACCATCGCATCATGCGCCGCCAGCGCCGCGAATTTATTGGCAGCGCTTTTAAAAGTCACACCAGTACGTCGCGTCAATTCCGCCGCCACCCGTACGCCAAACTCCGGATGCGTATTCAGGCCGGTGCCGACCGCGGTGCCGCCTACTGCCAGGTCCTGCAATGGCGGCAGCAAGGCCGTGATTGCAGCTGTCGACTGCGCCAGTTGCGCCACATAGCCGGAGAACTCCTGGCCCAGCGTCAACGGCGTTGCGTCCTGCAAATGGGTACGCCCGATCTTGACGATATCGGCAAACTCTTCGGCCTTGCCATGCAAGGTGGCTTGCAAGGTGGCCGCCGCCGGCAACAAGGTTTTATGGACCGCCACGGCGGCGGCCACATACATCGCCGTCGGGAAAATATCATTGGAAGACTGGCCGAGGTTCACATCGTCATTCGGATGCACCAGGCGCTTTTCGCCGCGTTCACCGCCAAGCAGTTCAGAAGCGCGATTCGCCAGCACCTCATTCATATTCATATTGCTCTGCGTGCCGGAGCCGGTTTGCCATACCGCCAGCGGGAATTCATGCGGATGGCGACCGTCTATGACTTCCTCTGCCGCCTGCGCAATCGCCTGCGCCTTATCCCTGACCAGCTTGCCCAGGTCCAGGTTCACGATAGCCGCAGCACGCTTGACCTCGGCCAGCGCGACGATCAATTCCTGCGGCATTTTTTCGGTGGAGATCTTGAAGTGCTCGAGCGAACGCTGCGTTTGCGCGCCCCACAAGCGCTGGCTATCCACCTCTATCGGGCCGAAGGTATCGCGTTCTATTCGTGTCGTCATGGCTGATCCTGATTTGACTGGGAAGAAGTAAAGACTACTGCAAAGCACATTTGCCTGCAGCGCATGCCTGCTAGGAGTTTTCAGCCAGCGGGCTGCGGTCCAGATGGTATAGGGCGACGATCAGGCCGGCCGTCGACAGGAACAGGAAGAGCGGGCCGAACAACCAAAAGGTCAAAGGCACGGCGACAAAGAAAGCACGCATGCCCAATGTATAAAATACGCCGGCGCTATTGAGGCGCTGACCGACCCGCTCCGGCGACAGGGAACCTTGGGCATCGGTTTGCGACAGATTGACCATGAACACCACATGGTTCAGCAGGCGCAAAGCCATCGCAAAAGCAAAAAAGGCCACCAGCAAGACCGTCAGCAGGCAAATGATCTTGATCACCCACCATTCCGCCGCACGCGAACCACCGGCAAAATCGAGTACATGCCAAGTGCGCGCCAGGCTCTCGGCCTGGCCGGATAAAGTCAGCGTGCCGAGGATCAGCAGGATCGAGGACGAAGCCTTGAAGGTTGCCGTCATGCCGAAGTTGCGCAGGGTCTGTACGGCCATCACATCCTTTTTACCCCCTGCCGCCATCACATCTTTCACCCACAGCGCACGTGCCCGATGATTGACCGAATGCACGGTGAAGTCAGGATCGCGCCTGACCCGCATCGCCAGGTATAAGTAATAAGCCAGTAGCAGCACGCCGCTGCCACACAAGGCGATGACATCCGTATCGATAAAACCCATATTCCCCTCTTGCAAATTGTTTTCGGCAACCGCTGCTGCCAGCCAGTCAATACCATAGCAGACGTCAGCAAACGTATATTGATATTCAGAAAAATTCGACTGAATTCATTTTTACTTATCTTAGAATCGTATTGCAGAAAATCAACTATCCGTCTGCCCCGTAAACACCTGCAACACATCCGGCCTGACTCCGGGCATAGATCGAAACGACTTGAGTATGGAACGTATTATCGGTAAAGGGCATGGCGCCAATCTGAACCTGCTGCAGGCAGGCCTCAGTGCATGCGCGCTGCTGCTCCGGAACGGCTGGCGGCGCTATGCGAGCCGCCGGCAGGACGGCTACCTGGCCGATCCGGCGACCGATAGCCTGTTGGCAGCAGATAAGATTGTGTGGGTCTTGCGCATACCGGACGGCCAGGTGATCTATGCCAGCAAAACAGTGGAAGCGCTGTATGGCAGTTCGCCGGAACGCTTCTATGCCAACTCGCGCCTGTGGCTGGAAAATATCGCACCGGCCGACCGCGAACCTGCGCGCGCACTGCTGGCCAGCATCCTGCACGAACCGCAGCAAACGCTGCGCCTGCGCATCAATCGCAGCGACGGCAGTCCGCGCTGGATCGAATACCACGCACGCTTCATCCCGGATACCGATGGCCACAGCGGCCACGTCAAACTGATAGGCACCGACATCACGACGCGCCATCACCTGGAAATTGCACTGGCGCGCAGCAATCGCGCGCTGCGCGCGATCCATGATTGCGAAGACGTTATTTCAGAAGCGGCCGATGAAAACGCTTTGCTGCAAGGGATTTGCGATGTGGTCACCGCCACCGGTTACCGCATGGCCTGGGTCGGCATCCTCGCTACCGACGGCGCGATCATCCCGGTCGGTCTGACACAGGAACACCAGGGCTATCTCGATGCGCTGAAAGTCCCCTTGCAAGCCGGCGGCGTCGGCACCCGCGCCATCAATACCGCGCTGCAAACACGCCGCCCGGCCGTCGCCAACTACTTCGCAAATGATATGAGCCCTACCCCGTGGCGCGAGGAAGCGATGCGGCGCGGCTTCTATTCCAAGCTGGTGGTGCCGATGGGCGATGATAAGGATGTCATCGGCGTCTTCAATGTCTATGCGTCCGAACCGGATGCCTTCGATGCGCAGGAAGTCGCATTGCTGGTCAGCCTGGCGCAAAGGGTCACGGTAGAGATACGCGCGCATCGTGACCGCAATGGCCGGCAAGCGGCGGAAGCGGCGCTGCGCCTGCGCGAGCGTGCCATTGAATGCAGCGCCAATGCCGTCATCATCTCCAGCGCGCAGGCACCGGAGTTCGCGATCGAATACGTGAACCCGGCATTCGAACGCATTACCGGCTATACCGCGGCCGAAGCCATAGGCCGCAGCAGCAGCTTCCTGTTGCGCAACGACCATGAACAGGCCGGCCTGTATGAAATCCGTGCGGCCCTGGCGGAAAAACGCGAAGGCAAGGCAGTACTGCGCAATTACCGCAAGAACGGTTCGCTGTTCTGGAACGACCTCTACATCGCGCCGGTCAAGGATGACGAAGGCAAGACCACGCATTTCGTCGCAGCGATGAGCGACATCACGCCGATGAAGCAATACGAAACCACCTTGCATCGCCTGGCCAGCCACGACGTACTGACCGGCTTGCCGAATCGCGCATTGCTGCAGGACCGGCTGGAAAACGCCATCGCCTATTCGGCACGCAACGGCCATGCGGTCTGGGTGGTGCTGGTCGACCTTGATCGCTTCAAGTTCGTCAACGATACGATGGGGCACCAGGCCGGCGACGTTTTGCTGAAAATTATTTCTGACCGTTTGCAGGCATCGGTACGCGAATCCGATACGGTGGCACGCCTCGGCGGTGATGAATTCGTACTGGTCTTGCCGGAATGCGGCGACGGCCCTTCCGGTTATTCATCCGATGTCATCCAGCGCATCATGGAAGCCGTGGTCAAACCATTGAATATACAAGGTAGCGAATTCTTCCTCAGCTGCAGCATGGGGATCGCGGTGTATCCGAATGACGGTGCCGATCCGACCACACTGTTGGCACATGCTGACGTCGCGATGTACCGTTCAAAAGAACTGGGCCGCAATAACTTCCAGTTCTATACGCCGGCGATGAACGACCAGGCGCTGGAACGCCTGCGCATAGAAGGCGAGCTGCGCCATGCCGTCGAACTCAATGAACTGGTATTGCACTACCAGCCGCAAGTAGACCTGCATACCGGCGCCATCGTCGGGCTGGAAGCACTGGTGCGCTGGAATCATCCGATACTCGGCATGGTGCAGCCCGGCAGCTTCATCAGCCTGGCCGAAGAAACCGGACTCATCATCCCGATCGGGGCCTGGGTGCTGCAAACCGCTTGCCGTCAGGCCAAGGCCTGGCAAGACATGGGCTTTACGCAATTACGCATCGCGGTCAACCTGTCCGCGCGCCAGTTCACGCAAGCCAGCCTGCTGGAATCCATTAAAGCCACCTTGCAGGAAACCGGGCTGGCAGCACGCTTCCTCGAAATTGAATTGACCGAAAGTTCGGTGATGGCGGATATCGAACGCAATATCCTGACCTTGCGCGACCTGAAGTCGCTGGGCGTGCAATTGTCGGTCGATGATTTCGGCACCGGCCATTCCAGCCTCGCCTATCTGAAGCGCTTCCCTATCGATACGCTGAAGATAGATCGCTCCTTCGTGCGCGACATCGCCATCAACCAGGATGACGCGTCCATCGTTTCATCCATCATCTCGCTCGCGCATAACCTGAAACTCAACGTCATTGCCGAAGGTGTAGAAACCGCGAGCCAGATGGATATCCTGCGCGCGCAGGGTTGCAATGAAATGCAAGGCTATTACTTTTGCAAGCCCTTGCCATCAGACCAGATTGAAACCCTCTTGCTCAACGAGAGCAATACCGCACTGGTGGCCTGAACCTCAGCCTGCCAGGCCGCGCAACAAACCCTTCCATATCCCGCGCAATTTTTGCATGTGCTTATGCCAAAAACGGCTTATGCGAAAACCGATGATGCATCAACGAAGAGATTCGTTCCGTTAATTTGCAGCTGTCGTTAATCTTATTCCCAACAACGATAACGATTGAGTGAACACTGATTTGGCCTTCTGATTGCGTCACAACGCAGCCATCCAATCCAGCAGCCGCCTCCGGCATCTCACATCCGACACGACTCGATAAACCGGGCATCAATCAAGTGCCTGCTTCACTATTCAAGGTAGAACATGGATCGCAGATTTTTTATCAAAAATACCGCATTACTGACCCTGGCCGGCCTGAGCACTGGCGTTTCCCTTTCCGCACACGCTGCCGCCGCACCTGAAGAAATCCGCCTCGACTATGCCTACTACTCACCGACCAGCCTGGTGCTGAAACACTTTGGCTGGCTCGAAGAACAAGTCAAATCCAGTGGCATCAAAGTCAAATGGACCCTGTCGCAAGGCAGCAACCGCGCACTCGAATACCTGAGCGCCAACAGCATCGACTTCGGCAGCACCGCCGGCCTTGCGGCAGTACTGTCGCGCGCCAACGGCAATCCGATCAAGAGCATCTATGTCTACTCGCGTCCGGAATGGACTGCCTTGCTGGTGCCAAAAGATTCACCGATCAAAACCGTGGCCGACCTGAAAGGCAAAAAGATCGCTGCGACCAAAGGGACCGATCCTTACCTCTTTCTCTTGCGTACCCTGAAGGTCAACGGCCTGAAAAAATCCGACGTCGAAATCGTCCACCTGCAACATGCGGATGGACGTGCCGCGCTGGAAAGCGGTCGCATTGATGCATGGGCCGGACTGGATCCGCACATGGCTTCCAGCGAATTGCAAGCCGGTTCGCGCCTGCTGTATCGCAACGTCGCCTTCAATACCTACGGCTTCCTGAACGTCACCGAAGACTTCGCGAAGAAATATCCGGAACAAGTCAGACAAGTACTGCAAGCCTACGAGCGCGCACGTTTGTGGATACTGGCAAACCCGCGTGAAGCCTCACAAATCCAGGCGGATGAAGCGAAGATTTCACTGGCGGTCGCCAAGGTGCAATTGAACCGTACCGATTTCTCCAATCCATACATCGGCCGCGAACACCGCGAAGCCTTGCAGGCCGCCGCGCCTATCCTGCTGCAGGAAGACCTGGTCAAAAAAGGCACAGACCTGAACAAAGTCATCAATGACCTGATCGACCCTAGCTTCGTGCAGTCACTGGCACCGAAGAAACCGCAGACCTGATCGCATAAGGGAAACCGACCGCCATGGATAACAGCCGCAGCGCCAGCTTTATACCTGTCAACACCAGTCACATTCAATCATCGTATGCGGCTGTGAACAAAAAGCGCATCAGGGACGTGGCTGCCGCCGGGCCTGTCGCGACGCCGCGCAAGCTGGGCTGGCTCGGCTGGATCCTGCCATTGGCGCTACTTGGCTTCGTTGAAGTTGCGGCGCACCTGGGCTGGATACAGGCGCGCCTGCTGCCGCCGCCATCTGAAATCGTGCAAACCCTGTCAGCGCTGCTGGAGCAAGGTTTGCTGGTGCATATCAGTGCCAGCGTGGCCCGGGTCTTCTCCGGCTATGCAATCGGTGCAGTGCTGGCCATCCTGTTTGGTCTCTTCGTCGGCCTCAGCAAACATGCGGAAGCCTTCTTCGAACCGACCTTCCAGGCTTTGCGCGCCATTCCCAGCCTGGCCTGGGTGCCGTTGCTGCTGCTGTGGTTCGGCATTGATGAAACCCCGAAGATCACGCTGATCGCGATCGGCGCTTTCTTCCCCATCTATCTTGGCCTGGTTTCCGGCATCCGCAATGTAGACCGCAAGCTGATCGAGCTTGGTGAAATTTACGGTTTGTCGGCACCGGCGCTGGCGCGTCGCATCGTCTTGCCGGCCGCCCTGCCCAGCCTCTTCACCGGTTTGCGCAACGGCTTGTCGCTGGCGTGGATGTTCCTGGTCGCAGCCGAATTGATTGCGGCAACCAAAGGCATAGGTTACCTGCTGACCGATGGTCGCGAAACCAGCCGTCCGGATGTCGTACTGGCGGCGATCTTCCTGCTGGCCGTATTCGGCAAGCTGACCGATGGCTTATTGAAGTGGCTGGAAACCCGTCAGCTCGCATGGTCGGACTCGCTCGCGACCCGTACGGTTTGAGGTTGGACAGATGAGCACATTACTCAAGCTGGAGGTACGCGAAAAAAGTTTCGGCGCACGCAATGTCTTGCAAAACGTCGCGCTGACACTGGCTGCCGGTGAAATCGTCAGCCTGGTTGGCAAATCCGGCTGCGGCAAAAGCACGCTGCTGCGCCTGATCGCCGGCCTCGACAAAAACTACAGCGGCGAAATTTTCCTCGACGGCGTCCAGCTCAAGGGTGTCACACCGGACATCGGCCTGATCTTCCAGGAGCCGCGCCTGCTGCCCTGGCTCAGCGTGGCCGAGAACGTCGGCTTCAATCGCCCCGACCAGGACCGCAGCCGTGCCAATGCCAATCCGCAGGTACAAGCCTTGCTGCATGAAGTCGGGCTGAGCGAAGCGATTGATTACCTGCCCAAACAATTATCCGGCGGCATGGCGCAACGTGCGGCAATTGCCCGCGGCCTGTTCAACCAGCCGCGCCTCCTCTTGCTGGACGAACCTTTCTCTGCGGTCGATGCATTTACCCGCATGCGCTTGCAAGACCTGCTGCTGGCACTGGCGGCGGAACACGGCTTTGCCGTATTGCTGGTGACGCACGATATCGATGAAGCGGCTTACCTGAGCGATCGCGTATTAACGATGGGCCAGGGTGAAGTCATTGAAGACACCCAAGTCAATTTGCCACGCCCACGCAACCGGCATTCCGCCGACCTGGCGACCGCGCGCGACGACATCCTTAAAGTTTTGGAAGAAATCCACGCCATTTAAACGCCATCACTATTCAACATCGGGAGAAACCATGAAAAATAATTCCAATCTGCGCCGCAAGCTGCTGACCCTGCTCGCATTCACACCTTTGTTCGCGCTGCCGGCACATGCACAAAAAGCCGGCGACACGGTACGCATCGGTTATCAAAAATCTTCGACACTGATCACCGTACTAAAAACCCGCGGCACGCTGGAACAACGCCTCGGCGCACTCGGCGTGAAAGTTACCTGGCATGAATTCGCCAGTGGCCTGCCTTTGCTGGAAGCACTGAATGTAGGCGCGATTGACGTCTCCGCCGACGTCGCCGATACGGTACCGGTCTTTGCCCAGGCAGCCGGCGCGCAACTGACTTACATCGCGCAGGAATCACCATCGCCAAGTGCACAGGCAATCGTGGTCAAGGCCGATTCAAATATCAAAACCCTGGCTGACTTGCGCGGCAAACGCGTCGGCTTCGCGAAAGCCGCCGGTGCGCATTACCTGCTCATCGCCGCATTGGAAAAAGCCGGTCTCTCACTCAAGGACATCCAGCTCGCCTACCTGGCACCGGCCGATGGCCGCGCCGCTTTCGAGCGTGAAGCGATTGATGCATGGGTGATCTGGGATCCCTTCCTCGCCGCAGTACAACGCCAGTCGCAAGTTCGCGTGCTGACCGATGGTCGCGGCCTGGCTGATTACCAGCGTTACTACCTGTCGTCGACACCGTTTGCGAAAGCGCGTCCCGATGTCGTGAAAGTGATCGTTGATGCGCTGCAGGAAACCGGCAAATGGGTCAAGCAAGCACCGAAAGAAGCGGCTGCCTTGCTGGCACCGGTATGGGGCCTGGATGTAGCAACGGTAGAACAGGCGAATGCGCGCCGCAGCTATGAAGTCCGCGCTGTACTACCGGAACGCCTGGGCGAACAGCAAAAAATCGCTGACGCTTTCCTGGCAGAAGGCTTGTTGCCGAAGAAGGTCAACGCCACCGCCGTACCAGTCTTTTAATGTATCGCCACGTATTGGAATAGCAGATCATGGGTCAATTACTGAAGCTCGATGAGCAAGCCGCAGCAAGCTATACAAGTGAACACCTGTTCACACGCGATTTCGGCGCTTTGACCGAAGCGGTTGAACAAACCGCAGCGGCATTGGCGCTCACCGCGACCGAGCGCGATCGCAGCGGCGGCACCGCCTGGACCGAGCGCCAGGTCCTGCGCGACAGCGGCTTGCTGAAGCTGGCGGTGCCGGCCGCCTTCGGCGGACCGGAAACCCCATGGCCGACTATTTACAAAATCATCCGGCGCCTTGCCGAAGTTGATAGCTCGCTCGCACATTTGTTTGGCTTCCAGCATTTGCAGGTTGCCAGCGTCGCCCTCTTCGGCAATCCGGAACAGAAGGCTTTATATCTCGGTAAAACCGTCAGTGAAAACTGGTTCTGGGGCAATGCCACCAATGGACTGGACACGCGTGCAACACTGGTCTGGCGCGACGGCAAGGACGCTGGCGATGGTCACTACGAATTGAATGGCATCAAATCGTTTTGCTCCGGCGCGACCGGCTCCGATATGCTCAACATCACCGCACCGCGCTCGGCCGATCCGGCGGACCGCGTCTTCCTGTCCATCCCGACCAATCGCAGCGGCATCAAGGTGCTGGATGATTGGGACAACCTCGGCCAGCGCCAGACCGATAGCGGCTCCGTCACCTTCGACAAAGTCCGGGTCGAAGCACATGAAGTGCTCGGGCCACCGGGAACCTCAGGCACACCACGTGCAACTTTGCGCACGCTGGTTTCGCAATTGATCCTGATTGAAATTTATATCGGCAACGCCCAAGGTGCATTACTGAATGCATGGAAGTACACGCATGAACAAGGTCGCCCGTGGTTCACCTCCGGCGTGGCACGGGCGATAGACGATCCGTTTACGCAGCAGCATTACGGCGACTTACGCATTGCCTTGCGCGGCGCGACCGCACTGGCGGAAGATGCCGCGGCCAGATTGCAAAAGGCATGGGAGCGTGGCGATGCATTGACTGCGGCAGAGCGCGGTGAACTGGCGGTAGCCATCTATGAAACCAAGATTGCGGCGGCACGTGCTGCACTGGACATTACCGCGAAAATCTTTGAAGTGATGGGCGCGCGGGCGACGGCCGCCAAATACGGCTTCGATCGCTTCTGGCGCAATGTGCGGGTGCACACCCTGCATGATTCGCTGGACTACAAACTCAAGGACGTCGGTCAATGGGTATTGACCGGTGAAGTCCCGACGCCTTCCATCTATTCCTGAGGCCACTACTCAAGGCTTCGGTTTGGCTTTTTCCTGCGCCAAACCAGCCTTGATTTCATCCACCAGGCTGTCCGGCACATAGTGCGGGCCATCGAATAAATATGCCTTGCGTGCGCCATAGGTACTGAGCTGCGGCATCAATTCAGCAGCGGTTGCGGCACGAAAACCACCACCGACTTGCGGCCGGAACGCTTCGACAATCACGCGTACGCGATTTTTACCCAAACGATTTTCCAGCGCCATCAGGTAATCCTGCGCGATGCGTGCTTCGCGCGCATGCACGCCGACGCCATCCTGGAAGAACACGCCGACGTCCTTGGGCAACCAGCCTGCCAGCCATTTCGCCAGATCATCCGGCCCGACATTCGCACTATCGTAAACACTGATCCACAGGGGCCGCGGCAATTTCTCCAAAACCGGAATCAGCTTGGCGGCATTGTTCCAGGTCGGATCGATCTCGACCGGAAAATACCAGCCGACCACATGCAAGGGAGTGGGCAATTTTGCCAGGCGCGCGGAGAGTGCACCGAGTTCATCCAGGTTGGCGCGTGCTTTCGCTTCATCAAAATAACCAGCCAGGCCGAGTATGACTTCCTTCGCCCACGGTTCGCGGGCAATGCGTTTCCAGTCAGGTAAGGTGGGCGCTTCGGGAATCCCTGCCCCACTGACGAAGGCCAGATTGTCGACAGCTGTCCACTGGATCAATAATTGACGCGCACCTATTTCCTGCCATTTTCCTTTCGGCTCGATGAGGGCATTCTCCGGCTGCCACACGACACCGGTGATGGAAGCGGCCAGGCTTGCACCCATGCCAGCTCCGGCCAATACCGCTGCCAGCAGGCTACGACGGAGGAAAGTGCGCGTGTGGAATTTGGTGGCCGGCGGCATGGCTATCCCTGACGATAAAGTGCTTTATTGTGCACTCTTTGCGCGTCAGGGGTAAGCAGGAAAATCAGGCCGTTCCGCCCGGCAATAGATGACATCTGTCAATACGAAAAGGTCGTGCGCAAGACCACGCCTTCCGCCCTGTCATCACCCGATAACTTGAAGCGATACTGCAGCGAGAAGTCAACATAGGACTGCGGTGCTTTGTAATGATCTTCGCGGAACCAGTAACGCATATTCACACCCGGCCCCATGCCGATTGCCGTTTTTTCAGCGGGCGCTTTCAAACTTGAATTGAAATCAGAACCGATGACCAGATGCGGTGTGATGGTCAGCTTCGGATTGATGTCGTCAAGGCGATAAGTACGTCCCAGTTGCCCTTCAAAAATCGAATAGGTTTGCTCGTGATCGATATAACGCCCGACCTCGCCGAATATCTGGCCGCTCCACCAGCTGGGTTGATCGACACGCAAATCGGTACCGAAGGAATTCGAGTAAGCGAGGCGTGCCAGCCAGTCGCCATCACCGGAAGCCGAGCCGATCTTGATCTGGCGCTGCAAAGCCACGATCAGATTGGTTTCGCTGAATGGCTTCCAGCGCACACCGACACCGCCTTGCGCAGTCGGTGCACCGGTAATCGAATGATCTTTGTTGTACACCGTCTCAAACACACTCGCATACACCTCGATCGGACGGCCACTGCGATAACCGAATGGACGCCAGTAGACTTCACCACCGATCTGCGCGCTGTTATTGGTGCCGCTAGGCGCAATGCCGGAACCCGGTTGCAGGCTGGCACCGCGATAGTTAAGCGAAGCGGTCGCGCCCCAGGTACGTTCGATATCCGCGATCGCACGACGTGTTTCAAACAACTGTTGCGGGGCCAGCGAGATATCACCCTTATCCACCGCATCCACGGTGCGCCTGAAGTAAGTCGATGCATCCGGATCACGACGCGCATTCAGGGCGGCATAGCCGGTATCCGGTATCGCCGCCGGTGGCAGGCTGCCATCCTGATAGGACTGGTCAAACAAGGTGTAAGCACGCGCGCTGTCACCGGCAGCTGCCGCCAGATAGGCCAGCTCCACCCTGGACATGCTGTCGAAAGCACCTGCCTCCAGTCCCGCATTGAAACGTCGGCGCGCCTCATCGCCTTGCCCCAGGCGCGACAGCATTTCGATCTGCAAGGGCAGCGTTGCCTGATTCGACTGCAAGACCTGATTGAAATCTTCATCCGCCAAAGCAGCTTTGCCCAGCGCTTGTCGTACCCGTCCCCTTTGCGCCCGCAATTCCGGATCGCGATTCCCCTGCTCCATCGCCATGCTCGCTTCACGCTCGGCAGCATCCAGTTGACCGTCACGGCTCAGGATATTCACCAGCAATAATTGATAAGCCGGATTGCCGGGCGATTGCTGCAAGGCTTCGCGCGTCTTGCCCAGGGCCAGCGGATAATCGTTTTTCGCCAAAGCCTTGTAGGCGGCATCGGCACTGGCAAAAGCCGGATCCGCCGGTGCAGCCCCGGGCACCAGGCTGCACACTTCACCGCTGGCGACATTCCGGCAACGCAGCGATGGCAGCGGCATAGCCGTGTAGACGGCGACATTACCCTGCTGTGCCTGCCGCAAACGCAATTCAGCAGCACTGCGTTTGCGTGCCGCTACCGCCGCATTGCCATCCAGCGTTTGCAAAACCTCCAGTGCCGTATCCGGTTCACCTGCACTGAGTCCGGCATCAGCCACGATCAGGCGCAGGTTGACCATTTCTTCCGTCGTCAGTTCACCCCGCAGCAACAAGGCTTGCGTGAAATCTGCGCTCGCCGCCGCCCTTTGGTTCTGCCGTTGCCGGATATAACCGCGCCATACCAGCGGCACCGGGTCATGGGCTTTCTGCAGCAGTGGCGCCAGCGCCTGTTCCGCCTCGTCCAGGCGGTTCGCGCTTAATAAGGATTGCACCAGCAATAAACGATAGACCCGTCGCTCCGGCGCATATTTAACGGCGCGTTGGGCGGCACCCGTGGCCCTGGAAAAATCCTGCGCTTGCAAGGCCTGATAGGTTTCTGCGCCCGCCTGTTCGGCCAAGCTTTGATGCACGACTTCGCGCTGGCGCGCAAACGAAGAGTTGGCACCGAAACGCTGCAATGCCTGCGCCACACTCTTATCCGCATCATTCAATCTTTGTGCCGCCATCTGCGCATTAATCAGCAAAGTCCAGTACGCAGAATTCGACGGCGCCAGCCGCACCGCGTTTTGCGCATTGCTGATCGCGCCGGCGTAATCTTTCCGCGCATAAGCCTTATAGGCTTTATCGGCAGCGGTATAAGCCGGATTGGCCGCGGCCTTGGCCGGTGCCGCCGGCGCAGGTGCGGCTTGCTGTTGCTGAGCGGCGGCAGCTTCCGCCTGCGCCTGCAATTGCCGCAAGCGTGCGACGTCCGGCCGCAGGCGCACCGCCTCCTTCGCCTGTTGCACGGCCTGCGCATAATCGCCACGCGCATAGGATTTATAAGCGGCATCCGCCATCTCATAAGCCGGCCCGCTCAAGGGCAGCTCAGCTTCCTCTGCGCTGACACTTGTCAGCATCCCTGCATTCATCAGCAGCAATAAAAGGAGTTTTGTTTTTTTCATTAAGGTCTCTCTTGTGCTGCACGTAAATGACGTTGCTCTTCCACTACCTGCTCGATGACATGGCGTTCGATGACGCCGCTGGCAACCAGGTAATCGCCAATGCGGCCATGTTCTTCAGGCCGGTAAGCATCCATCGCGGCATCGAACGCAGCTTTTTGTACCAGGCCGCGTTCTATCAGCAGATCGCCCAGCAGCGGTACACCGCTAACACCTGCCTGCAGGGTTTTGAAGGCTTCGGCATCGCCACTCAACAAACGCAAACCGGCGGCGATCTCGCTATCACGGACAATGCGTTGCGCCGGATCTTGGCCGAACACGATGGAGACTTCCTGCATTTCCTCAGTGCTGAGCGGTGCCGCCACCGCTACCAGCGGGCGCTGCCGTACATCGTTACCAATGTATAGCAAGCGCAACCGCACACATAATCCCCGCGGTACATAACCGGCATATTTTTCAATTGTCTCGGCGTCGATGTGGCCGCGTGGTACATCCGCCTGGAAGGCAATCGCTTCGGCCAGCGTCTCTTCATCCAGCCAGCCATTCGAAATCAGGATACGACCCAAAGGCTTTTGGGTCCTGCCGCGTTCGTCCAGCGCGTCGCTGATCTTTTCAGCATCGACCGCCTGCCATGCAGTCAGCACCTCACCCAGCAACTGGCGTTTCTGTACCAATTGCGAAGTCGACGGGAAATCATGCATGGTCTTGTCCCACACCATGTTTTTCCCCATCAGCAGGTGGCCGGAATACAGTTTCCATGCCCGGCATACCGCCATGAAGTTGATGCAATTGCCTATCACCATGCGCGGGATCGACATCAAGCCATGCTCCCAGCCATACAGTCGCCGGACAAAATAGAAACGCTGGATGACGCGCAAAGCCAGCGCAAACAGGATGAATTGCGCCACCACTTCCAGCCAGCTGCCGGTCACAAAGAGGCTGGGGAATTCCAAGGTCCAGATGCCGGCCAGGTGCGCCAGGTAAAACAAAATAAACTGGAAGAACAAGACGTAAGCGACGACGCTGACGATGGAGGTCAGGATCCCCTTGCGATCGCGAAACAGCAGGTATTTATGTGCGAAAGAGCCGCGCCAGCCCATCTGTTCCCAATTCTGCATGCTGATGCCAAGTACCCAGCGCGCCTTTTGCCGATATGAAGTACGGAAGGTGTCGGGGAAAAATTCGCGCACACATAAAGGCATCCGGATGACGCGCTCCTTGTCCGGTCCCAGGCCAAACCAGCGCCGTCCGCGTGTCACGAAATCAACCGGAAACAAGGCGAAGATAGACTTCATGCCCATCGCCGCGAGGCGATTGCCGACATCGTAATCTTCGGTCAGGCTTTCGGTATTGAAGGGCTGATTATTCGTGCTCGCCGCCAGCGCCAGCAAGGCGCGGCGCGAGAAGCAGGTGCCGACACCGGCGGACGGCACGGTGCCGGTCACGCTCTCACGCACTACCAGATCCTTCGCATGCCATTCGGCGAACTCATCCATATACACGCCCGCCACCAGCTCATACCACTCGCGCTCCAGCGAAGCGACCGGTAGCTGGATCATGTCCTTGCGCGGCAACAGGTAGTTGAAGAATTTTAGTTCCAGTGGATGCAGCACGTCTTCGCTATCGTGCAGGATGACACCCGCAAACTCTATCCCCGCTTGCTGCTCGTGCAGGAAAATCGCCTGTATCACCCAGTTCAGGCAATCCGCCTTGCAGGTTGGCCCGTCATGCGGCACTTCCACGCGGCGCAATTGCTTGTAGCGACGACGCATGCGCTCGACTTCTTCTATCGTCGCATGGTCATTGACGTAGGTGCCGACGAACACGGTGTAGTTGCGATAGTCGAGCGTCGCCACCATGCTCTCTATCATCTGCGCAATGACATCGTATTCGAGCCAGGCCGGCACCATGATCGCCAGATGCTGTTCGTCACGCTCCCTGATTTGCTCCGGCGTCAACGGCTGATAACCGGCCCGGTTTTTGATGGTGAATTTCCGATAGATTTCACGCGTCCAGTACCAGGCATCGATGAATAAATCATCGAGACTGGAGATCACGATCAATATCGCCACCACGACGGCAATACTCTCCAGTGCGCTGTAATACTGCGCAAAAAATACCGGCCAGAAGAGCGAAGAAGAGCTCAAATCATAATCCCTGTTGTGCTTCCAGCGCCTTGCGTTTATTGCGACGTACCTGCGCCACACGTGCTGCAATCAGGACAAAGATGATTACGGCAATCGCCGCCAGCCACCATTCCATATGGCGCTGCCACAATGACTGCGGATTGTCTTCTTTCGCAAAGCGGCTGTCGGTCGGGTCATTCTTATCAATTTGCAGTATCGGACCGGCATCGGTTATCACCGCCAGGTTGCCATGCGCCAGCCGGAACGAGCTGCCGATGAGCGGCATAGTTTTGCCTATCGTGTAATAGCGGATACCGGTCTGACCGTTAATCTCCGTCACTTCCGCGACACCCAGGCGATCCAGTCCCTTCAATTGCAGGATGGGCGTCTTCTCGGCCCCGTTCAGTACCAGTGACCCGTCATGTGCTGCAGTGGAGGCTTTGCCTTCCACCGGCAGGTCCAGCGCCAGGAACGGCGTGGTCGGCTTGAAGGCCTCGCCCTGTTTCAGTACCGAGAATTTCGTATGTATCGATGACAGGCCGGCGGCATCGGCCAGGCGCACCGTCATCGGCAGCATCGCCAGTGCATCCTTGAGCCACTCATCCTTGACGATCAGCGTGCTTTCCTTCGCATAGCGGGCGGCGATGCCGACAAAATTATCGCCCATTGCCACCTGCTTCAGTTTCAAATGGCTGCCCGGGAAAATGGAAACCGGGAATGGCATCGTGATGTCATGGCAATGCTGTTTCGACGACTGCCGCACAAAGGCGATGCGTATCGTATTGCGCGCCGCCAGCGTGTAATACGGAATGTCCACTGCAATCCGGTGCGGTTGCCCATCCACCTGCATCACATTGGCACCCAGTAAATAATCATTCATGAAAATCGATACCACCGGAGCCTCGCCGTTGGTACTGGGTGCGGCCGAAACATCGAACACCACCTGACTCGGCAGGCGGCCGCTACCGACCAGTTCACCGATTTCAAATGTGACCGCACGTTCGCTTTTTTCCGCCACCTCTATCGTGCCGTTGATCGAACCAAACTGGCTGAGCAATACGGTAGATGCCTTGGCACGCAAGGCTTCGGCGATCTCCACCGTCAGGTCTTTGGACGCCGCAATCGGACGCCACAGGGTATCGAACATGGCGGCGACTTTGGTGCCGCCCTTGGCCGATACTGCAATGACAGGACTGCCGACAAAGGACGTCAGGCGAACCTGATCCGCCGCATTGACCTGATCCAGGATCGCCACATCCGTCTTCAGCCAGTTCTGGTAAATCGTGCCGGTTTCCGGCGAGCTGGCCTGGATCTCTTCACCCAAGGCATGCATTGCATTGCGCAGGATGGTATTGAGTGCGGCATCGGCCACCATTAAATCGGCGCGGAAAGGCCCCTGGTTACCGAGGATGAACAAGGCGGCAATTTCAGCGTCATTCTTGATCTTGTATTGCGCTTCGCCGCGCATCAGCGCAGCAAACGAAGGAATTCCGCGCAACTCGGGCGGCACGCTGAGGGCCGACAAATCGACAGTATCACCGACTGCGGGTATCGCCATCCAGCGCGCCCTCTTGCCGGCGCGTTTCAGCGTCAGGCCCATGCGCCATGCAGTGTCATACGCTTCTGCCGACAGGTTTTTGCCGGATACGAGCAGCACCGGATTCGGCGGCAAGGCACTCCATGCAGTCGCAATCGATTTGATCGCGCTGCGATCATAGCTATAGGTAAAACGCGAGCTCGGCTCCACCCGCAAGGCATTGCCCGGCGCGCGTTGGTCGGCACACATCGATTCCGACATGACCGACGACCACTGGATGCCAAAACGTATGAAACCATCGTTGCGCGCCTGACCTGGCAGTGCCACACCCTGGCTCAGGTCGCCCTGCTCTTCCGCCAGTTTACGCGCGACAACCGGATAGCCATCAACCGACAGCGCCATCGAAGTACGGCCGCCATCAGCACGCAGATAGCTGGCATTGAATTGCAAGGCCGCATTCATCACCGGCACACCGGCCGGCACCGGCAGGAATAATTCACGCCGGCTGTCAGCACCTGTAAAAATCAGTGGCGCCGTAATGCCCAGCTCCTTCAATGTCACCTGGCGCGTCACCGATTGTTCCGCCGACATTTGCTGGAAATAGCGCCCGACGCCATCCGCTGACCAGGCCTTGTGCGGCAGCGCAGACAGGACCATCAAGGCCATCAGCGGCAACAATAGCGAGGACGAAGCTTTCGTCCGGATAGGTGATGGATTGGGGATGCAATCAAGGGCGCGCATAATTTCCTCGGGATAAAAATTCACTCAGGGCTACATTGCCGTCAGCATTAAATTCTTCAAAGGGCTGGCCCAGCAAGGCACGTACGATACGTGACGAGGCATGGCCATCACCATAGGGATTCACGACATTGGAAAACTGGCTGTATCGTTTGGCGTCATCGAACAGCAGATTGACGGCATCAACGATGCGCTTCCTGCTGGTTCCTATCAGTTGCACCGTCCCGGCCGCCACCGCTTCCGGACGTTCGGTTACATCACGCATGACGAGGACCGGCTTGCCGAGCGATGGCGCTTCCTCCTGCACGCCGCCGGAATCGGTCAATACCACATATGACAACCGCATCAGGCGGACAAATTCCAGGTAATCCAGCGGCTCTATCAAATGCACACGCGGCAGGTTTGACAGCAATTGCAGTACCGGACCACGCACATTCGGATTGAGATGCACCGGATAGACAATGTCGATGTCAGGACGTTCAGCCAACTCGGCCAGCGCTTCGCAAATATGCGCGAAACCGTCGCCGAAATTTTCTCGGCGATGGCCGGTAACCAGCAACACGCGACGCTGCGGCGAGATAAAGGGAAATTTCGCATCCAGCTTCGCACGCAAATTCGCATCCTTTTCAAGCCGCTGCGCCGTCAGCTGCAAGGCGTCGATCACGGTGTTACCCGTCACGACGATGCGGCCCGCGAGGTTTTCACGCAGCAGATTGTCGCGGGAGCTGATGGTCGGCGCGAACAGGAAATCGCTCATCACATCGATCACGCGACGGTTCATCTCTTCAGGCCAGGGCTGGGTCAGGTCACCGGTACGCAAGCCCGCTTCCACATGTCCGACCGGAATGCGGCGATGGAATGCCGCAGTCGCAGCCACCATGGCCGTACTGGTATCGCCGTGCACCAGCACGCGGTCCGGTTGTTCACTTTCGAGGATGGGGTCAAGCTTGGCGAAGATGCGCGAGCACAGGGAGTTGAGTGATTGGTTCGGCACCATCACGTCGAGGTCGTGATCGGCCCTGATATCGAACAGGCTCATCACCTGTTCCAGCATGGTCCTGTGCTGGCCGGTAATGCACACGACTGAATCGATACCCGCAGCTTGCTCAAGCGTCCGCATCAGCGGTGCCATCTTGATGGCTTCGGGACGGGTACCGAAAATGGAGAGTACTTTCATGCGCAAACTATCCTTTCTAAAAATTGCCAAGTGTTAACAGCAACTTATTGATTGGTTCTTAGATTTGCAGCGTTTCAGACTCAGTACGATTTTCCGTTTCGATGCGGAAACCATACTTTCAGACATGTCGTAGATTTCAGATATAAATATTTATAACATGAGATATAGATTAATTATCAATTAATTTACATATGTCAACTTTATCGATACATCTGTAGAAACGCTTGCGCCGTAACAAGTGTTGACACGATCCAACGGGATTCGTTACCAATATTTATACGCAGCAAGCAGAACAGTGGATTCAAGGCACGCAGTACCCATGACTGGAAAGGAAGCGGGAGACGGGCAAGCGTTGAACTGCTTACCCTTATTCAGCAGGGTTTAGCGGGCATGCAACACACTCAAAGTACTGAGTTTGCTGATGGCAAGATCAAGGAAGGCGCGCGATTTCGGCGCCATCAGGCGGGCGCTGGGCACGATCAGCTGGACCGGCAAAGCGGGGGTATCCAGTTTCGGCAAGACCCGCAGCAAGGTGCCGGCCTGCAATTCATCCGCCACCTGGTAAGACAACACACGTGCCAGGCCACGACCGGCTTTTGCCGCCAGCAACACTGCATCGATTTCATTCACGATCAGGCGCGGCGTCAGGCTCACGATCTGTTCACGGCCGTTATGCCGGAAGCGCCATTCCGGCGCTTTCTCGCGGATCGCGGTAAAAATCACATCGTGTTGCGCTATCTCGGCAATCGATTTCGGCTCGCCACGACGTGCAATATATTCGGGACTTGCAACCAGCAAGCCCTGCACCTGGCCGACCCGCCGCGCCACCATGCTGGTATCGGCCAGCGCGCCTATGCGCAGGCCGACATCGATCCCCTCTTCAATCAAATCGAGATTGCGATCATTGGTCATGAGCTCGACACGCATTTCCGGATACAGATCCAGATAGCTATTGACGATGGGTGCGACATGGCGCCGCCCAAACACTACCGGTGCCGTCACCCGCAATACGCCACGCAACGGTGCCGACGCATCTTCCTGCACCGTCTGCTCATACTCGGCCAGCAGGCGTCGCGCCTGCTGCGCCAGGCGCAAACCAGCTTCCGTTGCCACCAGGTGGCGCGTCGTGCGTTCGATCAGACGTGTCCCTATGCGCTCTTCCAGCGTACCCAGAGCCCGCGTAATAGCCGGCGGCGAACGCCTGAGTTTACGGCTGGCAGCAACCAGGCTGCCACTGTCGAGTATCGCAACAAAGATTTCCAGTTCGTCCAGGCGGTCCATTTTTATTCTTCCTATTTTTGAAATAGTAAATTTCAATTTCGCCTAATTTACATCAATTTAAGGAATACATACCATCTAGTCTCCACTTACCCAAAGGAGCACTCGATGAACCAGCCACAACTCAAGCTCTACGGCGTCGCCCTCTCCGGCCACTGCCATCGCGTCAAACTCTTCCTGCATTTGCTCGGCATAAAGTACGAACAAATCGAAGCAGGTGCAGACGTGCGCGCCACCGCCGATTTCCGCAAACTGAACCCGCTCGGACAAATCCCGGTACTGGTCGATGGCGATCTGGTGATCACGGATAGCAATGCCATCCTGGTTTACCTGGCCAAACGTTATGCAGCCGACAGCAGCTGGCTGCCGGAAGATGCGGCAGGCGCTGCACAAGTCCAGCGCTGGCTGTCGATAGCAGCAGGAGAATTGCGTTTCGGCCCGGCCAATGCCCGTATCTACGCCTTATGGAAAATGGGCAAGGATGATCCGGTTCGTGCCGCAGAAATCGGTCATGCCTTGCTGGCATTCATGGAACAGCATCTGGCCCATCGCGACTATCTCGCAACGGCGCAGCCGACTATTGCAGACCTGGCTTGTCATTCCTACGTCGCGCATGCACCGGAAGGCGGGATTGCACTGGATGCATATCCTGCAGTGCGGGCATGGCTGGCACGGATAGAAAAACTGCCCGGCTTTGTGGCCATGCCACGTTCAGCGATACCGGAAGCAGCATGAACATCCAGCCCGAACTCTTCCATGCCGGCGAGTTGCAAGCGCAAACAATGGCCGGCACCGGCACGCCAGCGGCTGCGATACGCAAATTCATGCCGGAGCAGCACCGGCAATTCTTTGCAATGCTGCCCTATACGCTGCTGGCCAGTACGGATGAGCAAGGCTGGCCGATTGCCACCATAGTGACGGGGCAGCCCGGATTCTTGTCGACACCCGATGCGGAACACCTGCACCTTGCAGCTGACGCCCATTGGCAAAGCGAAAGCCGCCAGTACTTTGTGACCGGCAAACAGATAGGCATGCTGGGCATAGATTTCAGCACGCGTCGCCGCAATCGCGCCAATGGCGTTGTTCAGCAGGTGGGCGATGAAGGTTTGAGTATCCAAGTGACGCAATCCTTCGGCAATTGCCCACGGTATATACAACTGCGTGATGTAAATGAAGTGGATAGCAGCAACTTACTTCCCGCTACCCGCAAGTTCACGGAACTGGATACCGCTGCGCGCGCCCTGATCAAAAAAGCAGATACCCTGTTTGTGGCGACCACTTCGGACCTGCAGGAAAGCGACAAGGGCGGACCGGATATTTCGCACCGCGGTGGCATGCCCGGCTTTATACGCATCGATGGCAACACGCTCACGATTCCTGATTTCAACGGCAATCGCTATTTCAATACGCTCGGCAATATGGTCGTGGAGCCGCGTGCTGCAATACTGCTGATCGACTTTGCCAGTGGCGACCTCCTGCATCTGCAAGGCCGCACGGAAATCCTGTGGCAATCGGAGGAAACCGCTGCGCTGACCGGTGCCGAACGTTTATGGCGTTTTCATATTGAAAGAGGCTGGCACAAGAGCAATGCGATTCCGCTGCGCTGGACCTTGCGTGAAAGGGCACCGACCACCGAGCGTACCGGGATCTGGGCGGAAGCCCATTAGATTGATTTCTGATTCACGCGCTTGCTCAAGTCTTCTGCGCTTTCCTTGCGTTCGCTGTAACGGTCGACCAGATAGCCGGCCACATCGCGCGTCATTAAGGTGAACTTGTACAGTTCCTCCATCACATCGACGATGCGGTCGTAGTATGCGGAAGGCTTCATCCGTCCCGCATCATCAAACTCCAGGAAGGCCTTGGCCACCGAGGATTGATTCGGGATCGTGATCATGCGCATCCAGCGTCCGAGGATGCGCATCTGGTTGACCGCATTGAAAGACTGCGAACCGCCGGAGACCTGCATCACCGCCAGTGTCTTGCCCTGGGTCGGCCGGACCGCCCCCATCGCCAGCGGAATCCAGTCTATCTGGGCCTTGAGGATGGCGGACATCGCGCCATGGCGCTCCGGCGAACACCAGGCCATCCCTTCCGCCCATTGCGCCAGCTCACGCAACTCCTGCACCTTCGAATGCGAGTCGCCGACGCCATCCGGCAAAGGCAGGCCACGCGGATCAAAAATCCTGACTTCGCCGCCCATCGTTTCGAGAAGACGCGCAGCTTCCAGCGTGACGAGTCGACTATAGGAGCGTTCACGCACCGAGCCATACAACAGCAAAAAGCGCGGGCGATGATGCGAGCGAACTGATAGCGCAAGATCTGCAGCACCCGCTTGGGGAAACAAGTCCTCGACTATATTCGGCAGGCCATCAGTCAGATGAGAAACACGTTGTCCGTTTTCATCAATCACGACTTCGCCGTCTTCCTTGATGAAAGCCCGGGCCGGAGCAGGCGGTAATAAATCCAATACCAGTTCCGAAGGGCGGCACAGGCGTGTGCCTACGGCTGTAACGACAAAAGGCCGGTTAATCAAAATCGGCTGCGCGATCATCGCGTCCAGCAGGGCATCATCGTCCAGTACCGGATCATCGAGTCCCAGTTCCGCATATGGCGTACCTTTTTTACGCAATGCATCCCGCACCGAAAGGCCGGCCTTCTTTATCATCAAACTTAACTCATCACGTGCGGGCGGTGTGCGCAGGTACTCGACGATTTCCGGCTCGATACCGGTATGCCGGATCAGGGCCAGCGTGTTGCGTGATGTGCCGCAATCGGGATTGTGAAAGATTTTGACTTGCATATTCATATCTCTATCGTGAATGTGAGGATGAGGTTTGCCGGCCTCATGACATGCTCAGACGTAAAGCCAATGCGCAAAGTGTCACGAACAACACCGGCAGCGTCAGGACGGCACCAATATGGAAGTAATAAGACCAGCTGATTTTGATGCCCTTGTTTGCCAACACGTGCAACCACAAGAGCGTGGCCAGGCTGCCGATAGGTGTGAGTTTGGGCCCGAGGTCGCTGCCGATCACATTGGCGTAGATCATGGCATCGCGTACCAGGCCTTCGGCATTGCTGGCATCGATGGAGAGCGCCGCGACCAGTACCGTCGGCATATTGTTCATGAGCGATGAAAGCAGCGCGCTCAAGAAACCGGTGCCCAAAGCCGCACCCCATATGCCGTAATGCGCGCATGCATTAAGCACTTCAACCAGGTAATGCGTCAGCCCGGCATTGCGCAGGCCATAGACCAACAGGTACATGCCCAGTGAAAAGAAGACAATCTGCCACGGCGCATCGCGTATCACTTCACGGGTCGAAATGACCTGCCCTCGTCCCGCTACCAGCAGCAGGATCAGCGCACCTGCGGCGGCAATCACACTGATAGGCAAGCCCTTGCCTTCCAGCCCAAAGAAACCAAGCAGCAGCAAACCCAATACCCACCAGCCCGCCTTGAACGTGGCAACATCATGGATGGCACTGCGCGGTTCCGCCACATCGTCCAGCGCATAGCTGGCCGGAATATCACGCCTGAAGTAGTACAGCAAGACCAGCAAAGTCATGCCGACAGACACCAGGTTCACCGGCAGCATGATTGCCGCATATTGCGCGAAGCCGAGTTTGAAATAATCGGCAGAGACTATATTGACCAGATTGGAAACGACCAGCGGCAGGCTGGCTGTATCCGCAATAAAGCCCGCTGCCATCACAAAAGCCAGGGTCGCAGGTCCGGAAAATTTCAATGCCAGCAGCATCGCAATCACTATGGGCGTCAGTATCAAGGCGGCGCCGTCGTTGGCAAACAGCGCAGCCACCAGCGCACCGAGCAAGATCAGCAATACAAATAATTTACGGCCACTGCCGCCACCCCAGCGCGCCACATGCAAGGCCGCCCATGCAAAAAAGCCCGCCTTGTCGAGCAGGAGGCTGATGATGATGACGGCGATAAAGGTAGCGCTGGCATTCCAGACGATATGCCATACCACCGGGATATCCGAAAGCTGGATCACACCCAGCAACAGCGCCGCCAAAGCGCCACCCATCGCAGTCCAGCCTATGCCCAGTCCGCGCGGCTGCCAGATAACAAGTGTCAAGGTAATGAGGAAGATCAGGGATGCCGCCAGCATGGAAATCTCTGCAGCCTTTCAATCAAAAAAACGATCAGGATTTGCCAGGCTCGGCACAGACCACCTTGCCGGCAGGTGTGCAGGGATTACCGCCGCAACAGTTTTCTGTCAGGTAAGCGAGTACGCCATTCATGACATCAAAATTGGCGGAAGAGATCAGCGAACGACCGGCGCGCTCCTGCCTGATGAGGCGTGCGTGGATCAATTCCTTGAGGTGGAAAGTAAGCAGCGACGGCGCGACATCCAGATGCTTGGCAATTTCACCTGCCGACATGCCGGCAGGTCCGGCTTGCACCAAGGCGCGAAAGATGGCGAGCCTGGTTTCCTGCGCCAGGGCGGCGAGAGCGAGTACGACGTCTTTATTTTCCATATTTCAATGATAATTGAAATATAAGGTTTGCGCAAACCCGGTAAGGCATCGGAGGAATAACTTAAGGAGCGGACCCGGCGAACTTCATATGCAGCAAGGGGAAAGAATTGCCCTGACCATCCAGCTCGGAACGCCCTGTCACCTGGAATCCCATATGTTGATAGAAGCCGAGTGCTTGCGGGTTTTGCTCATTCACATCCAGTTCATGCGCGGCCATGATATCGACGGCATACCCGATGAGCGCCTTGCCAGCGCCCTTGCCGCGACTGTCGGGGGCGATGAAAAGCATTTCAATCTTGCCGTTCAATGCGCCTATGAAACCAAGGATTTTTCCCTGTTCATCGCGATATGCGCGCAAAGCCATCAACGGTAAATAGTCGTTCAATACTTTGGGCTTGAGGTCCTGGATATCCGCTTCGCTCAGGAAGTCATGCGTCGCACGCACAGACTGTTCCCAGATTTCTGTCAGCAGCGCGAATTCACTGCTGTCAACTTTGGAAATATTTTTGTTCATACCAGATCTGCGCGGGCCAGCTTCCTATCGTATAAAAACACTGTGCCCGCCAATAAAGTCAGCAACACGCCCACCACACAAATCGCATGCCAGCCGCCCACACGCCACGCCAGCGAACCCAGCGCCGAACCGGATGCCGCACCAATAAAATAACTCGTCATATACACCGCATTGAGTCGCGAACGCGCTTGCGGTTCAAGCTGCAAGACCACATTTTGATTCGTGATATGCAAACCCTGCAAGGCCAGGTCGATGATCAGCATGCCGGCCAGGAACCACATCAGGCTGCTACTGCCGAACCAGAAACACGCCCACGCCAGCAAGAGCAGGAACAGACAACCGAGGCTGGTTGCATGGCCCAAACCCTTGTCAGCCAGGCGTCCGGCCACACTCGCCATCAGGGCACCGGCAATCCCGACCAAACCAACCAGGCCGATACTGGCATCGCTCAAACCATGATTCGGACCGGACAGCAGCAAGGCCATCGTGGAAAACAGCACGCTCACCGATGCGAAAGTCAACGCACCCATCAGCGAACGACTGCGCAAGCGCGGGTAACGAGCGATCAAGGCCGTCATCGAACGCAGGACTTGCACATAACTGACCTGCGCCGGATTGCGGGATGGTGGCAACAAATACCACAGCGCTAAAGCGACCAGCAGCATGATGACACCTGCCACCCGATACACGGTGGTCCAGCCACCCAGCTCCGACAACAAACCGGCCACGCTGCGCGCAGTCAGGATACCAATCAGCAAGCCGCTCATTACCAGGCCAACCGCACGCCCGCTGCGCGTCGGATCAGACAGCGTCGCCGCCATCGGCACCATGATCTGCGCCGCCACCGAGAACAAGCCCGCCATGATAATGCCGGTAGACAGCATCGTGATATTGAAAGCAAAACCGCTGATGAACTGGCCGGTCGCAGCCAGCAGCATCAGTGTCACCGCGAGGCCGCGCCGTTCCAGTTTGTCCCCCAAAGGAACCAGCAAAACCAGGCCAATCGCATACGACACCTGCGCCATGGTCACGGTCAACGCGGCAGTGGTTTCGCTGACGTTGAGACTGAGCGCAATCGAATGCAGCAAAGGTTGATTGAAGTAATTGCCACCGGCGCAGAGGCCCGAAGCCAATGCCATCAAGAGCAAGGCGGAGGTGGCCAGGTATTTTTGCGCAGGAGCGGTGGCAGCGGAATGAGGATCTGGCGATAACATGGCAGCAGCTTAAAGGAAATCCAGCAATTGCACATTTACAGCCGTAAATTGAGGATAAAAAGTCCGAGCAGACGCCTCATAATTTTGTCAAACCATTACCTCTCTACGGACTAATGCTCGTCACGCTGGCTTTATTCAATCGTCCCAAGTACCAATTACCAACATCATTACTGAAGCTGTTGGTCGTGACTTTGCTATAGCCATCGCTGCTTGACACACTCACCTGCGTTGCATTGCCCCAGATGTCGTACTGGCTTGCCGTGATGATCGTTGGTAAAGCCGCCCCATTCACATCCCAGCTGCTTTCTGTACTTTGGCTTGCATACACGTAGTAACGCTTGCCCACTCCTGTTGTACATCCCGTGCTACTGACGAAGTCGGTGCAGCCGTAGGTATTATCGACCTGGCTCAGCACACCATTATTACCGGCGCCGGCCAGACTCTTCTGGGTCTTGCTCACCAAACCAGTGTAGGGCCAGTCTTGCTTGAACTCGGTACGGGTGACAATCCCGGTTTCTGCTTGCGTCGCTTCCAGCCAGCGGAAACCTAGCATCCCACGGCCTGTGCCTAGCTCTGCCTTCAAACCACCATATTTATAATTCGTCGTCACCGTGCCGCCTGCTCCGTTCGAGGCACTCACTGACGAAACAACGTAAGACGGCAATTGAAGATCAAGCAAAGGAAAAACTGAAGCCTTTACTCCTACATCCTTAATGTAAACGCCCTCTTTAGTTAAAGGAAGGACAGAAAGAGTGAACTTGGCAACACCTGCAGTAACACTGGTAACAATATCCGGTAGCCCCCCCTTAGATACCCGTGCTTGCCAATAACGCACTCCCCCATGATCATACTGAATTATTAAATCAACCTTTCCATCACCATTCACATCCGCCATCCCGACAACGGTTCCAGTACTGGGTGAAATTTGTGACCACCAATGATTATCACTACTAAATGATGTGCTCTTCGATACATGGCCTTTCCAGTATCGCGTATCTGCCTGATCGTATTGAATAGTCAAATCTGCCCTGCCATCACCATTCACATCACTCAAGCCAGCAATCGAGCCGTTACCCGGAGTTATCTGTGCCCAAAATTCACCTGAGGAATTAATATCTTTAAAAGTTTTTCCTGTGGAGATAAGAGCCTTCCAGAAACGAGTACTTCCTTGATCGTACTGGATAACAAAATCAGCAAGGCCATCAGCATTTACATCACTTAAACCCACGCCCGTCATAGTGGAACCGAAACCACTCTGCCACCACCAATCACCTTGTAAAAATGCGGTACCTGTTGACAATCTTGCCTGCACATTCAACCAATTATTTGCACTGGTATAGTACTGAATTACCAAATCTGTTTTTCCATCACCATCAACATCCGCTAACCATGCTGGAACGATCGGCGATGCCGTGGACCACCACCCAGTACTATTATCAAAAGAACTTCCAGTTGATAGATATCCCGCCCAGTAACGCCACGCGCCTTGGTCGTACTGAATAACCAAATCAGCTTTTCCATCACCATTTAAGTCCGCTAGCCCTAGGACATCTGCAGTTGTTGCACCAATCGAAGCCCAAGGAATCCCACTATCTACAAAAGACTCATTATTTGATAAACGGGCCTGCCAATAGCGCGTCCCTCCAACATCATTTTGCAAAACCAAATCCGGCAGCCCATCACCATTAACATCTGCAATCCCCGCAACAGTAACATCCGCTACTGTCGTACTAGACCATATTGCGCCACTGCCAAAACTATTGCCATTAGAAAGACGTACTTCCCACTTTCTTATTCCTGCCTGATCATATTGCACGATTAAATCAGCTTTTCCATCACCATTCATATCGACTGTGCCAACTACCTTGGATACTCCTGTCGAATCACTACCCCACCACTCTACATCTCCATTAAATCCGCCCGTTTCTACATCTTGCCAATTAATTGTAATAGGCAATAAACACTTTTCTTCATCGCCTAAACACTCGGTAATATTGGACAATCGCGAGCGAGAACTAGCAACACCATACTCATAAGTCAGCTTGTAATTTCTGTTTTTTTCCTGCTCTTTATAAACATGAATATTTGACAGACGCTTTGACATTCCATTTATTGATCCAGCAAGATATACGTATGAAAAATCGTTTCTGGCTTCATAGACAAACAGTACTGAATTACTAGGCGATGTATTGTTGTTGGCATTCCCCGTGTAATCAATACGTTGAAGATAACTTTCACCCACAGCATTGTCATCAAGGTAATTTAAGGAGAAAAAATTTCCATTGGTACTACTTACCCGATTTAAGTTCCAAGTTAGTATTGTCGATTTTCCTTGACTTTCTATCCTGGAATCAGCCGTGTTCCCGTACTCCATGACCTGACCTGCCTTCGTCCATACCTTGAACCACGCAGGACCATTACCAGCCATACCGTAACTCACCACTTTGCTGAAGCTTTCCCTTTCCGTTCGGTATTCCGTACCATCAGCACCGTACACCCCATTCACAGCCATGAGCCGTTGGCCATCCAGGCAGTAGCGATCCTCATTGTCCAGTTTGACACCTCCCCGCTTGCCATCCTGTGCCATCGTTTGTGCACAACGCCCTATCGCCGATAGACCCGACAGGCTCCACCCCACTCCCAGCAGGCCATTGCCGGCCTGGCTGTTGTAGCTCAGGGCTAATTTAGGTTCGATACCGCCAATACCGGGGGGAATGGTGATGGGAATGGTGTAGGTCGCTGCACCGCTCTCATTGACGCTGAATTGGCCTGGCGTCGTCATGCCCGTCTGGGCCAGAGCGCTGCCCATGGGCAGCACGAGTGCAAGCAGGCGCAGCAGTGCTGCCCCTGGCAATGAGTGGTGCATGTGGTACTCCCCTATTACGAATACTGATGATCTGACTGGCTTTTACGGCCTGGCGAATACGTTCCCTGACTACGCGTATTCTTTTTATATTTCTTCTACTAACTCTGTTTTGGTCTACCCATTACACAATCTACCGCCGCTCTACATTCCATGCTTTAAGAGCGATAGAAAAATGATCAAAGCACATTACTTTCTTAACTGTCCCGAGCCAATAGAAGGGTTTTTCTGATTTAACTCAACAACGGTTGGGGGTTCATAAAAAAATTTCCAATCAGAATATTTAGATGCTTTTTCAAAATCGATATTCAAGCGCTGCACTTCGCTTCTTTTTATTGGACGTGCGTCAGACAAACTATATATCCCCATAATGCCGCCATCAGGCGCCCTGACAATGCCCCAATCCTGACTCTTAGTCATGGGATCAATATAAATACGCCTTACATGGCGAACCATAGCCAAATGACGATTATCCCTGAGCAAGTCACTCATGTTTAGCGGGTAACGCTTGACAGTTCCCGGAGTACGCTCGTAGTAACTCGCAATTCCCTTACGAAATTCTGCCCCTATGAACAATAAATCTCGCTCGTTCTCGCGTTGTTGCGCAGCAGACCACAGAGTGCCGCCTGCAGCTAGGGTCGTACCCAGAATCGCGATCATAAATAGCAACCCTAGGTAGGTAAATCCTTGGCAGTACATAGCTTTACACATATCACCAATCCCGATACGCGGACCCATCGCGCGCACGCCCGCCAGCGCCACTGAGCACGTTATATGCCCCACCTTTTTGTGCGTCATCGGGAGGGATAACAATCCAGGTACGGTTACTGTCTGTCACCGGATCAAGTGGCACCTTCCTCAGGTATTTAGCGGATACAAGTTCGTCCAATGTCATTGGATACTTTCCCGTATCGGCATAATACTTATCTAAAGAGTCTCTCAAAGTAGCAAGATTCTCTTTTAATACGGCTTCTTTTGCCTTATCTACATTCCCTATATAGCGAGGTGTAGCTATCGTAAGCAAAGTCGCAATAATGGCCATCACGACTAATAGCTCAATTAGAGTAAAACCAAAGTTTGGCTTCTTCATTTGCACTACCATTCACGATAAAGAATACCGTTGAGTCCGACGCCCGTCGACAACGAATAAACATCAAAAACATCTTTTCCTTCCTTCGGCTCGTCCGGACTCGAAGCATAGCTACGCTTGCCCCAGGTTTTCTCTGGAGACACATCCGTCTCCTGATAGAAAGGGTCACGTGGCAGCCGCCTAAGAAAATAAATTTTGGCACCCGCTGCGTTTTTAACGTCAACGACACCTTCAACCAATACCCTTAAATTTCTGGGGTATTCCGATTCATCTGCCTTACGCACAATTCTCCCGTCATCCACTGCGGCCTTGTATGCATCTATTGCCCCTCGGATTTCGCGCAAAACTCTCCGCAATTCCTGTTCTTTGTTTCTGCGCACAACCAATTCTGTCATGGGCAAAGCGACACTTGCGAGCACAGAAACAATAAGAACTGTAACCAGCAATTCAATGATGGTGAAACCACCATCTCGACGGGATGGAACTAGGGTTCTTCGTTTGTGAAAGACGCTGTGCATTCTCTTTAGTTTGCAACGCTGATCGCGAAAGCAGGCGGCAATCGGGGGATGGCATTTTTTTCTCCGACAGAGACAGGCGTCGCCGACAACAATTTTATCTCTGCGCTTTGTTTTGCGGCGATAGCACGCATGGTCAGGATAGCGACAGCATTTTCACCTTTCGCCCCATCAATGCCCGTACGTACCACGCTGGCAAACACCTTGCCGCCTTTCTGATCCACATTGCTCGACATACTGGTTTTAGCATCGTTTTGCTTGAAGTACGGCCCCTCTACTATGTCCAATACTTCAAATGCATCAAGATCATAAGCAAGCTGGAAAGGCAAGCTCCGCAATCCACCATCTGCATTCATTTTTACCGCCAGCTTGAATTGCTCCCCAACCTTGACTTCTCGCGGCCCCTGAAAACTCAGTGTAATGTTAGAAGGTCCCTCGTTAGAATTCGCTTGTTGTGAGTTGCTTAGCGGACGCCCTTTCTCCTCCGGAACATCTTGTGTGTTATCGGTAGCAGACTGAGATGTGAGCGTGGTTTTAAGTGTTACCGGTTTTGTTCGCAAAGAAGCCTCGGTACCGGACCAGAACTCGCCCCTTAACGCATCCGGTCTATTAATATTTCTGATCAGCCTAGGCGTGATAGACAAAATAATCTCTGTCTTCTGCCAGTCGTCTTTTTGACTCGAAAATAAGCGCCCGAGAACCGGTAAGTCACCTAAACCTGGTACACGGTTTGCAGTAGTACGGTCTTCATCACTGATCAAGCCAGCTAAAACCTGTGTCTCACCATCTTTTAAACGCAACACTGTGGAAGCCGAACGCGATCCAATTTGATAGGCAAGCGTTCCTGCAGGAGTACGAATTTCCCTAACCAGAGAACTCACTTCCAAACCAACTTTTATTGCGATCTCATCTTGCAGATATACATTTGGCTCGACTTCAAGTTTGATACCTACGTCAAGATACTGAATGCTCTCCGATACAGCGATGGTAGTTGTCGTCGTCGTTACAATTGGAACTTTGTCGCCAATCATAATTTTTGCCTTCTCGCGATTCCGTGCCCGAATGCGAGGATTTGCCAAAATATTTGCATCTCCTACCTCGCGACGCAAATTCACCGTAGTACTTGGCAATGTTGTTCCGATACGATCTGAATTCAGATTCTTGAAATCACTAAGGACAGGTTTTGCCCCAACCGGAAGAGGTGTAAGTGTTAACTGGCTGGGCCACTGAATACCAAGCTCAAGTAGCCGGCTGCGTTTCACCTCTAGAACCTCGACCTCTAACATGACCTCTGGTTCTTCCAGGTCATGCATTGCAATGAGTTTTTCGGCAAGACGAATAGCCTCTGGAGTATCGCGAATCACCAGAAGATTTAACTTCTCATCTACAAACATATCTTTCGTTTTAAGCAGACTCTTGATCATGGCCTGAGTCTGTTTGACGTCCGCATTGGCCAGATAGAACCCCTTTACAACTAACTCTTGGTACTCTTTTAGCTTCTCTGGCGTATTCGGATAGATCAAAATAGTATTGCGATTCAGAACCTTACGTTCCAGTTTGTTGGTCTGTAAAATCAAAGCAATGGCATCTTCAAGAGAAGACTGTCGTAAAAATACTGTTGTTCTGAGATCCGGCCGTACTTCTTGATCAAGAATAAAATTCACACCAGTTGATCTGGCTAACGCTTCAAAAACCATTTTTAAATTGGCGTCACGAAATTCCAAGCTAATCGGTTTGCTATCGGCTGATTGCAGTATCGGCTCCGTAATCTGCTCTTTTACCTGCTGCTCTTCAATCTGGCGCTTCAATAAAACTGCCTCGACATGCGACGGTGCTTCGGCCAATATCGGTTTTAAAAGCGACATAGCCCGATCCGGCTCACCTTTTTTTAATGCGTCCTGAGCCTGGGCAATGATTGGGACGTAACGCCGTTCACGCTCAATCGAGGCCAACCCTTGCAAAGCACGACCATTATTTGGTTCAATTTTCAGTATTTGCCGGTAATTCGCTTCGCTTGTCTCCCATTGACCTGCCAGACGCTCAGCATCAGCACTATTAAACAAACGATAAATATAGTCATTCCGATGCGTAATCAGATCCACTCTGTATTTTGCATTGGTTGGAGAATCCTTCGTCGCCTGCTCCAGTTTTGCCAAGCCCTCGTCGTACTTCCCCTCCGAGATCAGACGCGTACCCTCGCGCGAATACAATTCGCCAGCGCAACCACCAACGACCACGGCAAGTACAACTCCCCCTGCTAACCGCCCCAACTGCATCATTTATTTATTCTTTCTAAGATAACCCGCCAACCGGCAAATACTGTTTTATAGATAATGGGATATACACAATTACCAAATTGCCGTTTTCCCAATCATCAATTCGGTATACAGCGTCAAAAGTCTCGCCTTTTTTTACCGCAAATGATTGCTCACCTTTTGACAAATAAATAGTCCAACCACCGGCCTCTTCTAATTTTCCAATGTACTTAAAGGGCAAAGGCGGCGCAGTTGGCTTCGGCGGCGGTGCGGGTGGCGGCGCAGGTGGCGGCACATACCATGACTTAGCATTAAAAGGATTAAAGTCACCTACCTCGGGAAGAGTCCTCTCCAACTTCCCCGTATCCAGTACAAAAAGCGATGAATTGCTTTGCGCCACTTTAACTACCTGTACTTCTGTAGCTCTGGCCGTTGGCATTACTGCTTCGGTGTCTGACTCTGGAATATCAGACACCCAATATGAAGCATATATTGAGAGAGCGAGAATCGTAGCAAGGATAAGAGATCGACGACCAAACATTATTCAGCGCTCAAATAGAAAGTAAATTTAAGCTCTGCGTCGACTAAAGTCTCACCAATTTTCGCTCTGTTAAAACTGATACTATCCAAAGAAAGGTTAGGGACTTGCTGTAGTGCTTGAGCAATAAATTTACGAACTTGCACATAACCACCTTTGATAGGCAAAGCAATTTCATAACGCGAAAGTTTATCGTCACGTCCCTGGCTTAAATGATAATCCGCTTGATCCAAATTCAAATTATTCTGGGCCGCGGCGCTATACAACACAGCGATCGCATCCGTTACGTCCATCTGCTTCGGAAAAAATTTATAAAACCCAAGCAATTGTTCAGCGGGATCTAATATTTTTTCCTGAGTTAAGGCTACCTTGGGCTGGGAATTTAGGATTTCGGCTTCACTCTTCAAGGCACTGATATTGCTGTGCAGAGGCTGTACAAAGAAAATCTCAAAAAAAATGATCCAACCCAACAGTACAACAACTAATGCTCCAACCCAGCCAAAACGTATAAATTGCTGTTGAATTTGCCAAACAAATTGGCTTACTGGCAAAGCCTTCATAAAGCCACCTTAGAATTATCAGGAAAATCGTATTCTTTTATATTGCAATTGCAGGGTTAGATTTCGATTTTCCATTCACCAATTGGTGACATCTGCATCTTCATTATTCCCGCCAGTTCGCCCATCACGTCCGAACGACCAAATATCATAATCACCATGATCGCCAGGATGTTTATAGTTATAAGCATTGCTCCAGGGATCAGCGGGTACGGTCTTCTTAAGATAAGGTCCCTGCCACTTTGACTCTCCGGATGGTTGCTTGTTTAGCGCAGCTAATCCTTGCTCAGTAGTGGGGTAACGCCCCACATCAAGTCGGTACGACTCCAGTGCTTTTTCAAAAGAATCAATCTGGGCTTTTGCTGCTTTCACCTCGGATTTCCCCACCTGAGCAAAATAACGCGGAGCCACATAACCAGCGAGAAGGCCGATAATCACCATTACAACCAAAAGTTCAAGAAGTGTAAATCCGCGAGGAAATTGAATTTTTTCCCAATTTTTTCTTATCTTCACAAATGTATTCTTTCTTACAGGTGACCTTACACAAGCAACCGTGTGAGCGTCTTTCAGTTAACTTTTTCTGGTTTTACTACACAATCGACAAATACCATGCAATCGCCTATAGCAGGATCGACTACTCGCATATCCAGTGGTTAAAAAATGAAAAATCCTATCATGCCCAGCCTCAAATCTTGGGACTTTCACCTACAAAATCCATTTTTCCGCAACTCTAAGGCACAACACTGGTCACGCTAGCCTTGTTCAATCGTCCCAAATACCAGCTACCCACATCATTACTGAAGCTGTTGGTCGTGACTTTGCTATAGCCATCACTGCTTGACACACTCACCTGCGTTGCATTGCCCCAGATGTCGTACTGGCTTGCCGTGATGATCGTTGGTAAAGCCGCCCCATTCACATCCCAGCTGCTTTCTGTACTTTGGCTTGCATACACGTAGTAACGCTTGCCCACTCCTGTTGTACATCCCGTGCTACTGACGAAGTCGGTGCAGCCGTAGGTATTATCGACCTGGCTCAGCACACCATTATTACCGGCGCCGGCCAGACTCTTCTGGGTCTTGCTCACCAAACCAGTGTAGGGCCAGTCTTGCTTGAACTCGGTACGGGTGACAATCCCGGTTTCTGCTTGCGTCGCTTCCAGCCAGCGGAAACCTAGCATCCCACGGCCTGTGCCTAGCTCTGCCTTCAAACCACCATATTTATAATTCGTCGTCACCGTGCTGCCTGCTCCGTTCGAGGCACTTACCGACGAAACGACAGACTGTGGATAACGAACATTTTGCTTGGGAAAGGCCGTTGATGTATCTTTCACATACACATCGGAGTTAACTAAGGAGCTATACTTAAAGAAAGCACTCTCCCCCCTACTAGACTCCATTTTTTTTATCTCTCGGCGTACAGTCTTGTTAATGTAGGCACGCTGAAAATGTCCATTCCCATACCAGCCATTACTTGCAAACAGGGACATCAGAAAATCGGGAGAACCATCCCCGTTTAAATCCGCTATTCGTACCCCCCCGTCTGCGCCGTTGAGCGATATATATGTGGACGTATCAGAAATTGCCCAGGCGTCATTACGTGTAAAACCATTGCCAGTATTCATATAAGCACGCTGAAAATAGCCATTCCCGTACCAGCCATTGTGCGCATACAAAGACATTAAAACATCAGGCAATCCGTCTCCGTTTAAATCTATTATGCGCGTACCGCCATCTGCACCATCTAACGAAAAATGTGCCGCGGCATCAGGAAGCGCCCATGTATCATTGCGTACAAAACCACTACCAGTATTCATATAAGCACGCTGGAAACTCCCGTTTCCATACCAGCCATTACTTGCATGCAAAGACATTAAAATATCCGGCAATCCATCTCCGTTTAAGTCTGCTACACGTACCCCTCCGTCTGCACCATTGAGCGATATATAGGCATATCCATCCGGAATTGCCCAGGCATCATTACGTGTAAAACCATTGCCAGTATTCATATAAGCACGCTGAAAATAGCCATTTCCGTACCAGCCATTGTGTGCATACAAAGACATTAAAACATCAGGCAATCCGTCTCCATTCAAATCTTCTATACGCGTCCCACCATCCGCACCATTTAATGAAATGAATGCGTTCATATCAGACACTGCCAATTTATCGTTTCTTGTATTTCCCACTTCTTCAGCTGGCCAACTCAGAAGAATTGGCGGAGCGCACAAACTATCAGAAGTCGCACATTCGACTACAGAGTCCAAGTGAGGCATCTTTACTTGGCTACCCAGTTGATAGAAAAGTTTATATTCTTTGACTAAATTAAGAGCAGTAAGTATTTCTATCTTTTTAAGAAGCGCAACATTTTTTATCCCACTCCCTGAAAAATATATCAATACCGGATCTATTTTTTTCTCATATTCAAACACCACCGCATTGGTCGTCGCTGTGTTCGTACTGTCATTGCCCGTGTAGTCAATCTGCTTCGGATAGTAGTCTCCATTGACCTGGTCTTCCGTGTAACTCACCTTGAAGTAGTTACCCTTGGTGTCGCTGAGTTTGTTCAACGCCCACTGTCTCACCGTCCCCGTCGGCCAACTCGCCGCACTTCCCGCCGCCTTGATTGCTTCTATCCTGGAGTCAGCCGTGTTCCCGTACTCCATGACCTGACCTGCCTTCGTCCATACCTTGAACCACGCAGGACCATTACCAGCCATACCGTAACTCACCACTTTGCTGAAGCTTTCCCTTTCCGTTCGGTATTCCGTACCATCAGCACCGTACACCCCATTCACAGCCATGAGCCGTTGGCCATCCAGGCAGTAGCGATCCTCATTGTCCAGTTTGACACCTCCCCGCTTGCCATCCTGTGCCATCGTTTGTGCACAACGCCCTATCGCCGATAGACCCGACAGGCTCCACCCCACTCCCAGCAGGCCATTGCCGGCCTGGCTGTTGTAGCTCAGGGCTAATTTAGGTTCGATACCGCCAATACCGGGGGGAATGGTGATGGGAATGGTGTAGGTCGCTGCACCGCTCTCATTGACGCTGAATTGGCCTGGCGTCGTCATGCCCGTCTGGGCCAGAGCGCTGCCCATGGGCAGCACGAGTGCAAGCAGGCGCAGCAGTGCTGCCCCTGGCAATGAGTGGTGCATGTGGTACTCCCCTATTACGAATACTGATGATCTGACTGGCTTTTACGGCCTGGCGAATACGTTCCCTGACTACGCGTATTCTTTTTATATTTCTTCTACTAACTCTGTTTTGCTATTTTTTTGTACTGTTTTTACTTCTGCGCGCATTTTACGCATCCGGCCAAACTACCCATATCCCATATTCTAGGGATGTGCAGGCAAGATTCATTCTGCACTAGGGGACCGTACTGGTCACGCTGGCTTTGTTCAATCGTCCCAAATACCAATTACCAACATCATTACTGAAGCTGTTGGTCGTGACTTTGCTATAGCCATCGCTGCTTGACACACTCACCTGCGTTGCATTGCCCCAGATGTCGTACTGGCTTGCCGTGATGATCGTTGGTAAAGCCGCCCCATTCACATCCCAGCTGCTTTCTGTACTTTGGCTTGCATACACGTAGTAACGCTTGCCCACTCCTGTTGTACATCCCGTGCTACTGACGAAGTCGGTGCAGCCGTAGGTATTATCGACCTGGCTCAGCACACCATTATTACCGGCGCCGGCCAGACTCTTCTGGGTCTTGCTCACCAAACCAGTGTAGGGCCAGTCTTGCTTGAACTCGGTACGGGTGACAATCCCGGTTTCTGCTTGCGTCGCTTCCAGCCAGCGGAAACCTAGCATCCCACGGCCTGTGCCTAGCTCTGCCTTCAAACCACCATATTTATAATTCGTCGTCACCGTGCCCCCTGCTCCGTTCGAGGCGCTCACCGACGACACAACGTACATTGGAGCCTGGATATCCAACTTCGGATAGCTTGAAGCGGTGCCGGCTGTGTCTTTTGTATATGCAGCCTTATCAGTAAGCGGCTTATACATGATAGTCCTCTTAATCTCTGACCCGTTAACAATCCTAGATAGACGATCTGAGACGATCGAACCATTAATAGATACATACGTCCATACCCCAGCAGAATTGGTCGCAGACCAAACCATGTCAGTCACGCCATCTCCATTAAAATCAGCAGGCAATTTCGCATAGAGATTAGAGTCACTGCCAAAACTGCCTGAATGCAACTGGCCGCCTTGGGCGGGATAGAACGTCCCATCCCCCTTACCCAGCGCAACATACATCCATACACCACTAACAGCAGTCGCAGACCATGCTAGGTCCGTCAAACCATCCCCATTAAAATCACCCATCAATTTTGAGTACAAGTTCGGATCCGCGCCGAAACTACCTGTGTGTAACTGGCCGCCTTGGGCTGGATAAAACGTCCCATCCCCCTTACCCAGTGAAACATATGCCCATAAGCCGCTGCTAACACTTGCTGACCACACCATATCTGTTACACCATCTCCATTAAAATCAGCAGGCAATTTCGCATAGAGATTAGGGTCACTGCCAAAACTGCCTGAATGCAACTGGCCGCCTTGGGCGGGATAGAACGTC
>RCUQ01000123.1_pt1 | contig 67580 bp, 50 predicted proteins | sample 2166351 | NCBI WGS metagenome assembly RCUQ01 (sample SAMN09932597, study PRJNA488358) | compost metagenome | feature: garden; material: soil; isolation source: compost soil in acetonitrile-enriched culture | place: Germany: Experimental Botanical Garden Goettingen | collected 2016-01-27
ATTCATGCACGGCGGCGATCAGGGCCTGGGGCGGGACGGTCTCGGTCGAGTGCAGGCCGCCGTCGATCCAGACCACGGCCTTGCCTTCGGCGGACATGGCGCGGGCCTCGGCTTCGCTGACGCCCTCGGCCTTGGCCAGACGACGCGCGATCTCCTGATAGCGGTCCAGATGGGCCAGGTTCTCTGGGCTGGAGACGATGGCGATGTATTGGGTGCGGCCCTCGGAGGACTGGCCGATCTCGACCAGCTTCATCCGGTCCGACTGCCCAGCCAGGGTCTTCAGATAGGATTCCCATTGGGTGTAGTTGACCAGGCGGTAGTCGGCGCCGACCTCATGGCCGAACGCTTCCTGCGGTGAGGTGATGCGCGAGACCGGCGCCGAGACCGCCGTCGGCTGTTCCGCCAGCGTCGTCTCATAGGCCAGGGCGCTGGTGCTGCTCAGGGCCAGAGCGACGAAGCCGACGGTCCAGGCCAGAGCTCGCAGGGGACGAAGACGCGGGGCGGGCGGGCGGGGCGCGGCGGGCGAGGTCGGTCTGATCATGGCGTTCCTGTCAAAAGCGGCGTCTCAACGCGTGATACATGCCCGGCGGCAGCGTTGATTCCCCACGATGACTCGCTCCGCAGCGAAGTCCATGGTCAGGGCGCAAATGCAGAGGAACCCGCCTTGGCTTAAGTTTGGAATGTCGGCTGATTTCAGGGAGTGGGCCAAGGGCTTTGGCGGGCGGCGGTGCTGGTCGGCGTCAGTAGCGGAAGCTGGCCCCCAGCCAGACCTGACGGCCATAGAGGCTGTAGTCGCGCAGGATGGCGCTGTCGGGCCCCGTCATGGCGCGCTTGTCCTGGCCGGTCAGATTGCGCACCTCGGCCGTCAGGCGCACGCCGGGCTTCAGCTGATAGCGGATCTGGACATCAGTTTGCCGGCTGACCAGCAGCAGACTGTCCTCGTCGGCGGTGCGGCCGACGGTGGTGCGCGCCTCGCCGACGTAGGCGTAGCTGACGTAGGCCTCAAACGGGCCCCGTTCGTAGAAGACCATCAGATTGGCCGGCCACTCGGACTGCTGCGGCAGGAAGTCGAGGGGGCGTTCGCCGCCGTCGAGCCCCCGGGCCGGGGTGCGGCCGTGTATCCAGGTGGCGTTGGCCGCTAGTCCGAAACCTTCGAGATGGGGCAGGGCGCGGACGGACAGGCTCAACTCGGCCCCGTCGATGGTCACGGGGGCGGCGTTGCGAGGACGCTCCACCATCACGGGCAGGCCGTCGATCACCTCGGGCGCGGCATAGCGGTAGATCTCGCCGTCGATGGTCTTGCGGAACAGGTTGAGCGCGACCAGGCTGCGCCCCTGGTCGAAATAACGCTCCAGTGCCAGGTCGTAACTGCGGCCACGCCGGGGACGCAGATGGGGGTTGCCGCTGATCAGGGAGCCGTCGTCCGCGACGTACTCGGCCGCGCCCAGGTCGCCGGGGTTGGGGCGACCCAGGCCCTCGGCGTAGGCCAGCTTCAGCCGCAGGTCGGGCGTCACGTCGTAGTGCAGAGAGATTGACGGCAGCAGGTCGTCGAAAGTCGCCTCATGGCGCACCGCCTGTTTGCTGAAAAAAGCGTGCAAAAACAAGGCGGGTGGCGGACAGAGAGGGACTGCCATCACATCGTTTAAAATCAATAACTTAGCGGTGCGTGACTGCTACAGGTTTGAAGGTAAAGTGTAGCAGTCTGACGAGTTGAGGCAAGCCGCCGCCCCCCTCTGCGTTTTCAGTTACGCCCGGGGCCTTTACCTGCCAGAGCGCCCACAATCAGTCCAAACGTCGCCCTGACCCCCTTTAGTAGAAAATCCGTCATCGGATTGTCTTTCTTCCATTCCTCCCGGTCGGCCTGCCATTCCCTGATAGGGTGAAGAGGGAAGTCACCGTGGATGCGGCTACGATGAAAACCACGATCTGAAGAGCTCACGTATTTACTCGTTTGGTACGCTTTCAAACGACTTGATCCAGCCTTTCTCATTTGAGCTCTGACCCTTCGTTTACTGGAGTTCATGATCTCCAAAATTGTGAGCCCGGTGAAGTGATCGCGATCGCCCAACTCTACGGCTTTCCCATCATCCCAGATCATTCTGCCGTGAGGGTACCAAAGTCCATCCGGCATTTCGTAAAATGACTGAGGTTTAAGAATAAAGTCGTCGGGGGAGCCTTTTATTGAAACAGTAAAGTGTGGTTCATTTGTTGTGTCTATCCATGAAATAGAGAGAGACTGCACCTGCGTGTCGTCAATCATCACGCCGTTCTGACCCTTGATCCCATCAAGGATGGCTTTCGCATAATTGTCTAAATCAGCAGTTTGATCGGTTTCAAGCGTGGTCTGAACATCAACATAAAGAACGATATCTACCTGAATATTTGCTGAGAACATCCACTTCGTGTTGATATCTTCCTGGATCATTCGACGAAATTCGCCACGCTTAGCTCCGCCATTACCATATGGTACGGGAGCAAAATTAAACGTATGCGCCCACTCGCCAAACATCGGATTGAGGCCAGCCTTCGCTCCGGCCGCCTCTATTTCCAATGCCCTTTCAAAGGCGTCCTGCTTCATTGCTCAACCATTATCGTAACGGGCGACCGCAAGCCCGATTGAACAAGCTTTCATCTAATGTGCCCGGTGTTGGATAGCTCCATCCGTCCAGTTCATTAATCATATTGGCGCGCCCAGTCAGGTTCGGGCCTGAATAATTCGTCCTCTGAATAGACCTGGACTGACCAGCTTCGCACCGAACCTCTATCAGTTCGATTTGCGACCCGACACCATTTCTAGCATCTTTAGGCTCATACCTTACCCACATAGTAGATGGCCTAGGTCCAGCTCTATGCAAAGCTACGACCGTCTCATTTCCACTAACTCCATGATACTTCCAATCATTCATATCACGGGAAGTATCAAACCATCCGATGCCAAGCTGCATCGCCGCTAGTATGCCTAATCCGAGCATTAAACCCCCACTCAGGCATTACGCCTGACGCACCTGGACGGCCCCTAACAAGGCCTTTCAAAGAACAATACAGCTATACAATATACCATGCGCCACGCCATCAGAAGGTAAAGCGCATAACTCTCGGCCAAAATCCGGCTTAGTTATGCGAGGCGGGACCTCCGATCCTAAGAGGCATTGGCTCCCCCGGTATCCCCCTCCCGGCTGGCCGCAAATAATCATGCCGCCAAGCCATTGCCTATCGCCGCCATCCCGCCAGCGGCCCCGCACCCCGATATGCAGAGGCTTCCACCGCCGCCAGAAACGGGCGTCTCGCTTGGCTATACCCATGCAAGGCGTCTCATCCGGCCGCGCCTTGTGTCTCATGCGGGTCTTTACAGCAATTGCGAGACAAGCTAACGCTCACGGTCTAGACCCATTCGAGACACGGAGACAGTCATGGCCGCCATTGGATACGCCCGCGTCAGCAGCACCGGGCAGAGCCTAGAGGTTCAGACGGAGAAACTGATAGCCGCAGGCGTCGAGCCCGATCATCTGTTTGCAGAGAAGCGCAGCGGGACGACGGCTAAGGATAGGCCTGAACTGGACGCTGCCCTGCGCTCAGTCCGTAAGGGTGACGTGCTGATCGTCACAAAGATGGACCGCCTCGCCCGCTCCGTCTCAGACCTCCGCAGCATAGTCGATCAACTGGACGCCAAGGGCGTAGGCTTCCGCGTTCTGGATCAGGCCGCCGTGGACACCACCACGCCTAACGGCCGCCTGATGCTCAATATGCTCGCAGCCTTCGCGGAGTTCGAGACGGACCTGAGGAAAGAGCGCCAACGCGAGGGCATCGAGAAGGCCAAGGATCGCGGCGTCTATAAGGGCCGCCCGGTCACTCTGCCCCGCGATCAGGTCAAGGCGTTGAAGGCCGAAGGGCTAGGCGCAACGGAGATCGCCAAGCGCCTCGGCATGGGCCGCGCATCGGTCTATCGGCTGCTCAATGAGGCGGCGGCATAGGCCGGGATCGCAGCGGCCACGTTAGGGCGGATTTCCGGCCCGTGTGCGACCTTCTCTGGCCCGCTCGACACTTGGGGCGCCGACGCCTTCCCGGCGCTCCACGGGCTGCCCTGCGGCAAATAACGGGATGCGACATTCTGGCTCGCCCAGTGGATCGCGTAACGCCTGGACCTGAGGACCGGCAGGTTATTTTTCGACCGGTGCGCCATCAGGGAAAAGCCAATAAAATCAATCGGGACGAGTTTCGATACCCTCAAGCACAAGGGAACATCGCACCGGCTCGGCCGGTCCTGAAACGATACCCTCGGGCACAACATAACGTCCGCCTTAGGCGGGGAGCCTACGCAACGGCTATGATCGCAAAGGGGGGCCGTCAGGCCGCGATCAACAGAGGCCATCCCGACGATCCGACAACTCAAGAACACCTTGAGGTTAGTCCGTCGAGGCTCTGCTTTCCTATCTCTCATCACGTCGGTCGATGGGGGGTAGGGGGGCCAGAGTTCCTCCCTTCTAATCCTCCAATCTAAGAACACCTATTAGGGTTTACGCCTTGGGATAATACACCCGGCCGCCCTGCACCTGCCCTCTGAGACTGACGAGCATAGAGCCTCAGTCGCCATTGGCGGCCCATGTCATTCCTAGCGGGCCGTGACGCCATGCCATCCGCTTAACAACGACGGAAACAGACGCATGAGCGAGGGCTATCTTTCTGCCTTCGCGGGACACCTTTCGACTAACCGCCTTTGAATTAATCGCAGGCCCCATCGGCCCGCCACGATATTACCAAGGATATTCCCATGACCATTCGCACCATTGACGACGGGGTTCTCAATAGCCCCGAGGCCGAGGCGTATTTCACCACCAAGGCCGACCGCCGCGTTCTTATCGGCTTCCGCGCCGCCCTTGAAATGCTCGCCATTCCCCTACCGGAATACGCCCGCCGCAAAGAGACGGGCCGCCCGACGACGACCAAGCTGATCGCTCGCCAATATGCCGAGGACAATCCCCAGCCGCGCACCGGGGACACGCTATCCCCTCGCTCCGCATCAACGGGCCTCAGCGCGCAACAACGCCGCAGCCAGCCCAAGACCGGGGATGCTCGGGAAATCACCCGGCAGGCGTCCCTCTTCCGGCAGGCGTTCGCCACGCAGGGCTAACCCCGCAGTCCCCGGCCACAACCATTCTCCTTCCCCCTCAGAGGCTCGGCATCCCCGCCGGGCCTTTTTCTTTTCAGGACAACTTTCATGACCAAGACCACCACCCGGCCGCTCGCCGAACTGCAAGCGGAGTTCGTTCGCGTCGGCGCTCTGCTGAAACAGGCCCGCGAGGACGTTGAAACCCTGCGCCGCCTGTCGATGGCGGAAGCCCAGGCCGAAACGCTGGCCGCCGAACTGGAAGCCATCAAGCGCCAGATGGACCGCGCCTTTGCCGATGAGGACAAGGCCAAAGAGGACGCCTTCATTGCAGGCATCAAGGACGTTCGGATCACCGAAGGCGATCAGCGGGACAATCTGATCCGCCGCACCTTCACCGTCGCCGTTACCCGCACAGGGAATGACGGGCTGCGCGATTGGGAAACCACCGCTGAGAAGACGGGCCTGACGAGCCTTAAGCCCGAGGAATACGCTTGGCTGCTTCGCCACCCTGATCGCATCCCGGCGTCCATTCTGGCGCTGGCCGATGATCCGCGCACCGCTTTCCAAACCTACTTCGGCGGCAAGAAGCGGGGCTATTTCCGTGGGGCGTAATCATCGCAGGGCCAAGCGCCCGGCTTACCTGCGCTATGGCGAACTGGCTGTGCCGGACATCAATAGCCGCTATGTCCGACCGGATCACCGGGCCAGCACACTGGATGAACTGCGGGAGCGTTGCGGCCCGCTCGGCCCTCAAGCCGTCGTCGCCGCTGAATACGGGGCCGCCGTCGCTTGGGTCGCGAAGGGCTATCCCGACACCCAAGCCCTAACTACGTCCCTCGGCCGCAGGGGTGTCATCTATGCCGCCGGGAACGCCAACAACATCATCCGCCTCGGGGAAGCCAAGCCCCTGCCGGAAGATATGACACCCCCGCAGCGCAGCCGTTTGGCCGCTGCCGCCGCCGAGGTTGTCGCCGCCTATCGGCGCGCCGGTTCCCCCGGCCTGCTTAAGCACATTCACAGCACACAGCACTTCGTCCATTCCTGCGCCGTCAACGCGGCCTTGGAGGAAGCCCAGCCAGAAGGAGAAGGCCAATGAGCCTGACAATGAAACAACGGGTGAAGGTCAACGCCGCCCTCGCCACGATCCACGCCCACGGCCTTGACCCCTTCGCGGTCCATCAACGCGCCGTCGCCCTGCGTCAAATCCATGAGCCGCGCCGGGCCTTTGAAATCGCCCTCAATGAGTTCGCCGCCCAGCATCCCGACGTTGGCGTCGTCGTGGGCAACATCACCCGCATCGTGGAAGCGGCCCCGGCTAATGACTTGGCCCGCTATGACCACGCCCTCAACCTCTATCGGGACAACGGGGACGACGCCGCCATCGACGCCATCGCTGAGAGCGTCCTCGCCGCAGAGATCGACCTAGCCGTTCAGGCCGGGGAACTGTCGGCGGCGGACGCCCAAGCCGCCAAGATGGACGCCGCCCGCGAACTGGCGGAGCGCGGCGCGCCCCTGTCGGAGGGCGCTAAGGCCGCCCTGAGCCGGGAAGGCTTTGAGTTCCCCGAGGGTCAGGCCCCAGCCCAGCAGGCCCAGCCCGCCGCTATGCGCCCTGAGGACCTATACGCCAGCCAGACCAGCAGCCCCGGCGTCCCGGTCACAGGCATCATCGCTCCCGGCGCTCAGGCCCGCATCGACCGCGACAGGGCGTCGGACTACTCCTCGCAGGGTCCGCACGGCACCGCCGCGCAACCCCAGCCGCAGGCGTTCGGCTTCGCGTCCGCAGGTCCGGCCGCCGTTATCTGAGAAACGCCCGCTGAGGGGCTTCGCCATCCCGGATAAGCGACCGCCCGGCCGGGTCCAAACCACCGCCCCAGCGCCCCGCTTTCCGGCCTTCACGGCTATCTCAGGGAAGCGGGCGGGGGCGGCAGGGTGAAGCCCGGCACCCGATAGCGGGCCATGCCCTCGACCAGTGGGTGAAGAGGATACTCAGGCCCGTAGTCATCGCCCGTTTCGCCAGTCTCATGCCCAGTAATGGCGTCATTTACCGCCTTATCCAAACGGCAGGCGCGGGCGTAATGCTTGAAGCTATGGCGGAAGGAATGGAATACAACGCGGTCATCGGCGACGCCGCAAACCTTGCGGAGATAGCGGCTGAACCACTTGGACCAGTTGCCCATAAGTTCGCCTTCCGCTGTCGGGTTGATCTTATGGAAGATGCGCGGGCGGCGCTCTGCCTTGGCGGCCGCAACCACCTTGAGGAAGCCCAGGGCGATTAGATCGGAGTGGATGGGGACGCGCCGCTCGCTCCCTTCGGTCTTAACCTTCTGACCCCGTTCTTCATTCTCTGCGAACCGCATGACCCAAGCGGAATGTTCGCCGCCTTCTTCGTCTAGATAGGCTTCTTCATAGACGTCATCGGGGTGAAGCTGCCCAAGTTCAGTCTGGCGAGCGCCCGTGTAAAGCGCCAACAGCGGGAGCCAATAGGCGGCCTCTCCACCACCTCCGACAGGGCGAGCGCCATCTGTGTGAACGGGGCCGCTGAACATGGCTTTGAGTTCGTCACGGTCGAAGTGCAGCCGCTTATCTTTGGCCCGTCTCTTGTCGGCAACCTTGATCCCTTTGGCGGGGTTCGCATGGATCAGGTCATTGTCCACGGCGTAGTTGAACAGCGTCCCTAAGAACGGGATGATGACATTGATATTGCCCGGCGTTTTACCTTCGGATAGCAGCGCGTCTTTGAACGCAATGACATGCTGCTTGGTTACATCTTGGACCGCCAGCTTGCCCACGACGGCCTCGAACCGCTTAACCGTCCGCGTCAGGTCCCGCACCGTTCTCGGCTGCGGCGTCCGCTCGGCCTTCCATTTATCCAAGACATCAGAGAGCAGGACGCGGGGACCGCCGGATGCTGTGGGCTTGACGGCGGGAGCCGCAGCAAGGGCCGCCGCGCCTTCGCCTGTAAGGATCGCCAGCGTCGCCGCCCGCATCCCCTCGGCCTCAGGCAATGAAAGGCCCACGGCATCGCCCCCGTCGAGGATAGCCTGATAGGTTTCCAGCCCTTCGCGGGCCTCAAGGTTGAAGTCTTCCAACCGCCCGGCTGCGAGATATTCCGCCCGCTTTTTCCGTAGGCCGACAAGCGCCCGCGCCGCATAGGCATCTATGTCTATGGGCTTGGCCGCCGCCTTGGGTTCGATAGTGGGGGCCTTCTCGGCTGCGGCCATAGCGGCCCGCGCCTCAGCGAACTCACGATCCAGAGCGGCCCATAGGGCGACATGGAGCCGTTTGGCCTCAGCCGGGTCCGCCGTCCCTAGCGCTTTGGTGATTACTTCCCTGCCGTCATAGGCCGGGCGGAGGTCCTTCGGGATGATGCGGCGCGTGGTATATCGCCCGCCCTCGCGTCGAAAAAGGCCAGTCAACACGTCTGCTTTCTCCGTATCGAGTGTAGCAGACATTCGGCCCCTAACGATTGTAAGTGACTGATTTTCCAACAAACTCTTTCAGATCAAGAGCTTGTAACACCGTGGCGGTGCTGCCAGTCTAATGCGAACTTGTCTCCACAATAACTGCGCCTGGAAGGCGCGCGTCGGGCGCCCATAGGTCGCGCCATGGGACTGCTTCCTCCGGTAAAGAAATTCGCCGAAGTGGCGGTATCTATCGAGAAGGGGCTTCGTCGATCAGATCGAGGAGTGACTTCAAACGCTCTCGCAGCGCCGGCACGTGAACGCCCGACAAGGCTGACCTTCGTCCTGAGAGGGCCAAAACGGTTTCGAAGACGGCGTCCGAGGCGCGGATGAGGGACACGAGGTTTTCTCCGCTCGGACCGTTGCGGCCCTCGAACCAGTTGCGGACCGCGCGTTCATTGGCGCGCGTGATCCGTCCGACCTCTTTCCGTGCCGAGGGCGTCGCCCCCCACTCGCGCCGCATGGCCGCGGCGATCTGCTGCGAGAAGCTCTCCATCCTACGCCTCTTCCGTGTGAAAAGTTTTTCCTGTTTTGGACTGAAGTTTTCAGTCCAATTTCTGAAACGACTTTCACGTCGGAGGGCGCTTACGGTGTCGGTCCAACCGTGCCGCCAAGGCGGCGAACGACCGGCAGGGCGATGCAGCGACCGAGGGACCAGTGCGGAGGTGAATGCGGGACGCTGGTGCGTGCGGCTCAGTACGTGCGCATGTCGACCGAGCATCAAAAATACTCCACCGAGAACCAATCGGAAGCGCTTGCGGCCTACGCCGCACGGCGGGGATTTGAAATCGTCAAAACCTATGCCGACGCGGGGAAAAGCGGCCTGAAGCTGGATGGACGCGCCGCGCTGCAAGGCTTGATCGCCGACGTGCGCCGCGGCGTCGCCGACTTCGACGCCATCCTCGTCTACGACGTCAGCCGGTGGGGCCGGTTTCAAGACGCCGACGAGAGCGCCTACTACGAGTTCATCTGCCGCGAGGCCGGCATCGCGGTGCACTATTGCGCAGAGCAGTTCGAGAACGACGGCAGTCTCAGCGCCACCATCATCAAGAGCATGAAACGCGCGATGGCCGGTGAGTATAGCCGCGAGCTGTCGACCAAGGTGTTCGCCGGCCAGTGCCGGTTGATCACCCTCGGCTTCCGTCAAGGCGGACCGGCTGGGTTTGGATTGCGCCGCCAGCTGGTCGATGAGCTCTGCCATCCCAAGGGGGAGCTGGCGCGCGGCGAGCAGAAGAGCCTGCAAACGGATCGCGTGGTCCTAACGCCTGGACCGCCGCAGGAGGTGGAGGTGGTCCGCCGCCTTTATCGGCTATTTGTCCTTCAGCGACGCTCGGAAAGCGAGATCGCCGCCCTGCTCAACGCCGAAGGCGTGATGACCGATCTCGGGCGACCGTGGACGCGATCGACGGTCCACCAGGTGCTGACCAATGAAAAATACATCGGCAACAACGTTTACAATCGACGCTCCTTCAAGCTGAAGGCCAAACGGGTTTTGAACACGCCCGATATGTGGGTGCGCAAGGACGGCGCTTTCGAAGGCATCGTCGAGCCCGACTTCTTCGAAGCGGCGCAGAGAATCATTCAGGACCGCAGTCGGCGCTTCTCCGACGAGGAACTGCTCGGCCAGCTGTCGGCGCTCCTGGAGCAGAAGGGCTGGTTGTCGGGATTGGTCATCGACGAAGTCGAAGACATGGCGTCGAGTTCGACCTTTCGTCAGCGCTTCGGCAGCTTGGTGCGCGCCTACGCCCTGATCGGCTACGCGCCGGCGAAGGATTTCCGCTACATCGAAACCAATCGCGCGCTGCGCCGCCTCCACCCGGATATCGTGGCCCAAGTGATCGACGGGGTGGCGCAGGCCGGCGGAACGGCGGCGCGTGACGAGACCACCGACATGATCACCGTCAACGCCGAGTTCACCGCCTCCATCGTGCTCGCTCGGTGTTGCGAAACCGCCGGCGGGGCGCTGCGATGGAAAATTCGGCTGGATCAAGGGCTGCGACCGGACATCACCATCGCCGTCCGGATGCAGGCCGGCAACGAGCAAATCCGCGACTACTATCTTCTGCCCTGGATCGAGGGCGGCGCCGATCCCAGCCTCAAACTGTCGCCGGAAAACGGAGTGCGGTTCGACGCCTTTCGTTTCGACGACTTGGACGCCTTTTACGACCTCACACGACGGACGGAGCTGCGGGCGGCATGAGTGATATTCCCGAAATCCTGATGATTCCGGTGAACGCCATCACCGTTCTCAATCCTCGAGCGCGCAACAAACGCGTGTTCCAAGAACTCGTGACCAGCATCGAGCGGTTGGGTTTGAAGAAGCCGATCACGGTCAGCCAGCGGCCTGGACGATCCCGTTATGATCTCGTCTGCGGGCAGGGAAGGTTGGAGGCCTTCATGGCGCTTGGCCAGGAGTCGATACCCGCTGTGGTGATCGACGCCGCCGAAGACGATTGTTTCGTCATGAGCCTGGTCGAGAACTTGGCTCGCCGACAGCACACGCCGCTGGAATTGGTGCGCGCCATCGGCGCCCTGCGCGAGCGCGGCTACAGCCATGGGGAGATTGCGGCCAAGGTCGGTTTCAGCCGCGAATATATCTACGCCATCTGTTTCCTGCTGGAGAACGGAGAGGAAAAACTGATCTCTGCGGTGGAGCGCGGGGTCATTCCGCACACCATCGCCATGGAGATCGCCCAAGCTAAAGAAGGCGATGTGCAGCAGGCCCTCGCCCAGGCCTACGAAGATAAGATGATCCCTGGAAATCAGGTCCTGGCGATCCGCCGCATCATTGAACAACGCAACACCAGCGGAAAGGGCATGACCCCGCGCAGCCGCGGCGCTCGCTCGGCGAAGCCGGCCACGCCGGAATCGCTGATCCGCACCTTGGAGCGCGAGACAGAACGTCAAACCGCGTTTGTCCGGCGAGCGGGGCTGACACGGTCGCGTCTCGACTTCGTTGTCAGCGCCCTTCAACACCTCCTGGCCAATGACCTGTTCGTCGCCCTGATGCGGGCGGAAGGCTTCAACACCCTGCCGACGGCCTTGGCGGCGCGCATTGGACGGGAGCGCTTCTAGATGGGGTCGGTCCGGATCGCCTTTGAGCCGCGGGTTCGCGTGCTGTCTTTGGAAAAGCTCCTGCCCTCCAAGATCTTGCCGTCAACGATCATGGAGTCGACCAAATACAAACGGATCGCTGCGTCCGTCGCGGAGGTCGGGGTGGTGGAGCCATTGGTGGTGGCTCAGGCGGGCGCCGACGGCCTCTATACCCTGCTCGACGGCCATGTTCGCTTGAGCGTGTTGAAGGCCAGGGGAGAAGCAGCTGCACGGTGCGTGGTGGCTGCGGACGACGAAGCCTTCACCTACAACAAGCGGGTCAATCGCCTCGCCCCGATCCAGGAGCACTATATGATCGTCCGCGCGATCGAGCGCGGCGTCTCCATGCAAAAATTGGCGCGGGCGCTGAACGTCGATGTGGCGGCGATCCGCCAGCGGCGACAGCTGCTGAACGGCATCCATGCCGACGTGGCGGAGTTGTTGAAGGACAAGCCTGTGGGGATCAACGCCTTCCAGAAGTTGCGGAAAATGAAGCCGATCCGCCAGCTGGAGGTCGCGGAACTGATGGTGTCGGCGAACAATTACAGCGCCAACTACGCCAAGGCCCTTTTGGTCACGACCCGTCCCGCCGACCTAGTCAAACCCAAAGCCGACAAGAAAGGCGCCGGCGCGGATCATGCCGAGCGAGAGCGTCTGGTGCGTGAGTTGGCGGTGGTGACCCATGACTATAAGGCGCTGGAGGTCTCTTACGGCGACGACGCCTTGTTGCTGGTGATTGCAGCGGGCTTCCTGGAGCGTCTGCTGTCTCGGCGGCCCATCGAACAGTTCTTGGCGAGCGGGCATCTCGAGGTGTTGGAGACCTTTCGGGGCGTCATCGCCGCCGTTTCACTTGAGGCGCCGCCGGCGGCGGCCTGAGCGCCGGGATCAGGGGACCGGGACCCTTCAAGCGCCGGGACCATCGGAGACGCCGTCGTGTGGGGCGGATCGAGGATGGCGGCGGGGATGGCGGCGAACCCGTTCGGAGCCCGCTAGACCGATCGCGATCAGGTCGGTTGTCGATGAGAGGCGGCTGGAATGCGCGCGAGGCGCTGCGCGTTTCGGCCGCCCCTTACGGCTTCAGGTCAGCTGGCTTTTCGCCTGTCGCAACAGCTATTCCGCCGCGAGGTCTTCACAATTTTAGTCGGAGCCGCGACGATCAGGTCCGGTTGGCGGGGCGCATCAGGGCGGTGTGGACTATGCCGACACGTTTGGCGCTGGGGGCGTTATGAGAAGAGAATACTCGTTCGAAGAGCGCCATGAGCGTGCATGCCTGCGCGCTGCGATGAATATCCGGGGGCTGTGGGAAGAGAAGGGGAGTTCGGACACGCGCTTGATCGAGGGGCTGCTTCTTCCCGATGATTTCACCGTGGTAGGGCATTCGCGTGCATTCAGCGGGCAGGGGCGGCGTGAGCACGTCATCCCCCGGCTCGTTGTGATCAAAGAAGTTCACGACATGCTGGAGCGTGGCGCGACAGATGCTCAGATCGCGATCTTCATCCGTGATCATGTGAAGATCGTCCGGATCTCCAACGAAGAGTGCTCAAGACTCGACCGCAAGGATCAGCTTGGCTTGCGGCAGCGCATGCCGACGGGGTGGGCCTTCGGCGATGACATCTATGCTCGGCTGTCAGCAGCGAACATCGAGTGGGTGTCGATGAACGGAAGCGAAGCTCCGCCGGGATAGAGTATGGTCCTACCGTTGCCTTGGACGACTTTTGCGCGTGGCGCTGCTGGATCTAGTCGGGACTGCTCGCCTTGAGCGCCGCGATGAACTGAGGGGCGGCGCCGGCCTCCTGGGCAAGGGCGACGACATTGGCGAAGTGGTCGCTGAGGGAGAACAGGTCAGGCTCGATCAAGGCGCCGTTGTAGACGTCCCAGACTTGGCCGCCCTGATGAAAGAGGCCGCTGTAGCGTTTGAAGGGGCGGCCGAAGCCCGGCGCGCCTTCAGCGAAGCAGTCTGTCGATTTGGAGGCGCCCTTCAGCGACATTCGTTCGTCCTGATGGAATGCTGTGGCGACGGTGTGGTGCATCACCCATGCAAAAGTCGGCATGAGTTCCTGTTCTTGGCCGCCCTTGCGCACCTCAAGCCAGCGCATCGAGAGAACATTGACTGGCACGGTATGCTCGATGTGCACGGTTTGGCCGCGCTTTTTACCGATGCGTTCATCGCTCGGAAGTTGGATGAAGGCCTGGGTTCGGTAGAGCGCGCCCGCGCATTTTCCGGCCGACGAGCTTTCCTTAGCCATCCAGCCAAACCGGTCGTGAAACTTGCGAAGATCGTTGCTGATCGCCTTCTTGTCCGTCGGGCCCTTGGCTAGTCGATCAAGCTGAAGGAAGCGGGCGACGCAGGGGTTTGGCGTTTTGGCGAAAACGCGTTTCCAAGTTTCAAGAAGCTGAGTGCGCTCGTTCGGAAGCGCGGTTGAAAGGTCGTCGGTCACATCATCCCCCTGAGCGTTAGGTTGCTGAGTGACGTAACCGGGTTCTGTGCGCCGTCTAGTCTTTGGCTCAATCGTGCGACCGAAACTGGCGTATCTGTGTGTTGCTACTGGGCTCTGGAAGAAGGCGCGCGCGGCGCCGGGGCAGGGAGGCGAAGACATGGACCAGGCTATGGACGCCGTCTCTGGCGGGAGCGTCGTCACTTTGGTGCGCGGCGCGCGTCGCTACGGATTGTCGAAATCGAAGATCGCGGCCTTCGAGCAGTGTCCGCGTAAGCTCTGGCTGTCGAAGCACAGGCCGGAGGCGGCCCTGGTCGACGACGGGGCTGAAGCGCGATTTGCGACCGGCCATGAAGTCGGCGAAATCGCCTGCGGCCTGTGGCCTACGGGCGTGATGGTCGAGGCCGAACCTGATCTGGCCGCGGCGGTGGCGCGCACGCGCACCCTCATCGATGAGGGCTGGTCCGAGCCTATTTTCGAGGCGACATTTGAGCACGACGGCGTCCTGGTTCGGGTCGACGTGCTGTGGCCTATGCGGGACGGATGGGCGATCGCCGAGGTGAAGAGTTCGGCGGGGGTGAAGGACTATCATCTCGGGGACCTGGCCACCCAGGCGTGGGTGGTGGCCCTGTCGGGGACGCCGGTGTCGTCGGCCTGCATCCGCCATATCGACAGCAGCTTCCGGCTTCAGCGCGAGGGGGACTACGCGGGTCTTTTCCGGGATGCGGAATGCCTGGACCTCTTGGCCGATCTGATCGCGGATCGCGAGGCGATCGTCGCTAGAGCCCGGGCCGTTCTCGCCGGCGATGAGCCCGATGTCAGTACTGGCGAACATTGCGCCCGTCCGTTCGCTTGCGAGTTTTCGAGCTATTGCGCCCGCCATGATCCTCGCGACCCCGATTGGCCCATCAGCCTGCTGCCGCGGACTGGAAGGGCCATCGCCGCGCGTTGGGCCGAGGAGGGCCTGTTCGACCTGAATGATCTCAAGCCGGGCGTCCTGGCCAATGCGGTGCATGAACGCGTGCGTGAAGCGACTGTGACGGGAGAGGCCTATCTGGATCGCCAAGGGGCGATCGAGGCGACGAAGGGGTGGGCCTGGCCGCGCGCCTATCTTGATTTCGAGACCATTGGACCGGCCGCGCCGCGGTGGGTCGGTTGCAGACCGTTTCAGCAGATTCCGTTTCAGTTCTCGTGCCACATCGAGGCCGAAGGCGGCGAGATTATTCACACGGGCTTCCTGTCGATCGACGGCGGAGATCCGCGGCGCGCCTGCGCCGAGGCCCTGGTCGCTCAGTTGGGCGCCGAGCGCTGCGGCGCGATCATCGCCTACAACGCCGCGTTCGAAAGACGATGCGTTCGCGACCTGGCCGAGGCCTTCCCGGATCTGGCGCAGGCTCTGATCGAGATCGAGGCCAGGATCGTGGATCTGCTGCCGGTAACGCGCGAGGTCTATTATCACCGCGACCAGAGGGGGAGTTGGTCGATCAAGGCGGTCCTGCCCACGATCGCGCCTGATCTCGCCTATGACGATCTGGAGGTGAAGGACGGCGGCGCGGCCCAGCAGGCCTGGTTCGAGGCGGCCAGGGCCGAGACGAGCAATACGCGCCGGGACCAACTCAAGGCGGGGCTGGAGACCTATTGCGAGCGCGACACCGAGGCGATGATCGTCTTGCTGCGGCGACTGACCGGCGCCGGGCGGGTCGACGGGCCGGGGGTGGGGGCGAGGCCATGATCGGTGAGGGGTGTTACTGACAAGGCTTGCCACTCTCAGCAGTGCTATGGCACAGCGATCATTGCTACTTCGGGGGCTAAAAATGACAATCTATCAAAAGGTTTGCGTCGCATCCGCGGCGCTGGCCTTGACGGTCGGCGCAACCTGGGCGCCGCCCGCCTTGGCGACCGACATGTCGGCGCAACAGGCTGAGACCGTCCAGCGTGCGGGTCTGAAACGGCGCGTGGCCGTCGGGCGCTTCACCAACAGCACGCCTTACGGCCGCCTGCTGCAATCGCCGGGTCAGGCGGATCCGATCGCGACCCAGGCCAGCGACATGCTGGTCAACGCCCTGACGTCCTCGCAGCACTTCTTCGTCTTCGAACGGGCGGATCTGACGGCGCTGAACGCCGAGCGCCTGATTTCGGAGGCGACGGCCCAGAATCTCGTGGGCGTCGACGCCCTTCTATTGGGTTCGATCACGCAGCTGGGCCGACGCAACGAGGGCAAGCAGGGCTTCTTGAACTCCCAGCGTCGCCAGGCGGTCAACGCCACGGTCGAGATCCGTCTCGTCGATGTGCGCACGGGGCGGGTCTTCTTCTCGACCTCGGGCTCGGGCGAGGCCACGACCGAGACGGGTGAAGTCGCTGGTTTCGGCACCCGTGCGGGCTATGACTCGACCTTGAACGATCGCGCCGTGGCCGCCGCCATCGCCGACACCATGACCAATGTCATCAATCAGTTGCAGCAGCGGGCCTGGTTCACCGACGTCCTGCGCGTATCGGGCGAGACGGTGTTCGTGAGCGGCGGCGCTAGCCAGGGTCTGCGCGTCGGCGACCGCTTCCGCGTCGAGACCCCGGGCGAGACCGTGGTCAGCGCCCAATCCGGCCTGCCCATCACCCTGCCTGGGTCCGTCGTGGCTGAAATCGAACTGACGGGCTTCTTCGGCGACGCCCCGGACGCGGAGGGCTCGACCGCCCGTCTGGTCAGCGGCGCCCTGCCTCAAGACATCACTGGCCTGCGGGTCACGGAGATCAAATAGATGAGACTGAAGACACTGGCCCTCGTTGCGCTATGCGCGGCGATGGCGACGGGCTGCGTGCAGAACTACGCCGAACGCGAGGTCGCCCAAGGCGCGGCGGCGGGCGTGCTGGTGGTGACCAACGCCCCGCCCGAGGCGCGCCTCATCGTCGATGGACGCGATCTCGGCGCCGTGGCCCAGTTCGAGGCGGGCGCGCCCCTGACCACGGGACGTCACGACATAGCCATCGAAAACGGCGGACGTCGCCTGCACGCCCAGGCGGTCTTCGTGTCCGCCGGCGCGCGCGTCGCGGTGACGGTCCCATGAGGCGCCTGGTATCGCTCGCGGCCCTGGCCGCCCTCATGGCCGTCGCGGCCTGCGCCCCCACGAGCCGTTTTGAATGGGGCGCCTATGAGCCGGCCCTCTACGCCTATTCGCAAAGCCCCGAGCGACGCGACGTCTATCAGACGGCGCTGGAACAGGCGATCGAGCGCGGTCGTGCGCGCGACGCCGTGGCGCCGGGTCTGCTGGCCGAGTTGGGCTATCTCCATCTGGAAGCGGGCGACGCAGCGACGGCGCTGAAGCTGTTCCAGGAGGAGCGCACGCGCTTCCCGGAGTCGGCCCAGTTCATGGATCGGATCATTCAGAAGATCGACGGCGGGACGGCCGTGGCCGGAGGGGGCAACTGATGCGACGTTCAACACTCATCGCCGCAGCGGCGGCCCTGGCCGGCTGCGCTGCGCTTTCCGCCTGCGTCACCGCGCCGACCCCCAAGAGCTATGGGGCTCTGAGGGCGGCCAATCCTCGCAGCGTTCTGGTCGTGCCGGCGCTCAACTCCACAGTGAATGTTGATGCGGCCGATTATTTCGTCTCGACGATTTCTCGTCCGGTGGCTGAGCGCGGCTACTATGTCTTCCCCGCCCACATGGTGAAACGCCTTCTGGACGACGAAGGCCTGTCTGACGCCGGCTTGGTGCACCAGGCTGACGCCTCTCAGTTCGGGGCCCTGTTCGGCTGCGATACGGTGATGTTCGTGGAGATCCAGAAGTGGGAGTCTCAATATATCGTCATTTCGACCTCCACCAATGTGGAGTTCGACTATACGCTGAAGAGCTGCCGCACGGGCGAAACCTTGTGGTCTAACAGCCAGGCTCTGTCTTACAGTCCTCAGGCGTCGAGTTCGGGCAATCCGCTTGCTGATCTGCTGGTCCAGGCGATCGCTGCGGCGGTCGAAAAGGCCAAGCCCAACTATATTCCTCTGACCCAGCAGGCCAACCTCTTGGCCACCCACGTGGCGGGGCAGGGCTTGCCGGCGGGGCCCTATCTGCCGGCCCAGCATCAGGCCGATCAAAAGACCTTCCCCAACTAAGGAAGGGCAGGGCCGATCCATGCGGATCGGCCCGCTCGTTTCAACCTTGATTTCGCCTGCGTGGGGCTGGGGCGACTGAGTTCGCCGTGTCTGGCTGCCGGCTTTAGGCGACGTCTAAGCCAGGCTGGAGGAGAGCGTGATGAGGCCAGCATGCGTCTGCGCGCGCCTGAGCCTTTAGCGCCAGAGCGTGTCCAACGGCGTCTCGTCGATTTCATTGTCTTCAGGCGTTGGTGACCGCCACAGCCTGGATCGCCGTCTTCGGCCGCCGATAGGATAGAGGCATGCAGTTTTGGACAGCGACGTCCCGTAGGTCTGGGACGGGATACGTGATTTCCCATATAATTGCCGTTGCGGCCTTAGTTCTTGCGGCGTGCGGGGCCAGTCCTGCGCTCACGTCGAGCGACTCGGCGCCGATGGTTGTCGATGGCGACACCCTGACGATCGATGGCGAGAGGATCAGGCTCTGGGGCGTGGATGCGCCCGAACAGGACCAAACCTGTCGTCGACACGGTCAGGATTATCGCTGCGGCGAGGTCGCCAGTCAGGCGCTGCGCGAATGGATCGGCCAGAGCGCGGTTTCCTGCGTTGAGGTCGAGAAGGATCAATACGGCCGCAGCGTCGCCCGGTGCGCCGTTGACGGTCAGGACATCGGCGCTTGGATGGTGTCGCAGGGTCTGGCTCTGGATTATCGGCGCTATAGCGCCGGGGTCTACGCCCGGGATGAGGCGTCGGCGCGAGCGGCCGCGAGGGGCCTGCATGCTGGGACGTTCGAGCCGGCGTGGGCGTGGCGAGCGGCGCGCCGGAATGACCGTCCAGAACAGGCGCCGCCCCAACCGGCTTGCGCTATTAAGGGCAATATCAACGCCAAGGGCGCGCGCTACTATCATGCGCCGGGCATGCGGTCTTACGCCCGCACGCGGATCGACGAGACGGCCGGCGAGCGCTGGTTTTGTTCGGAAGCCGAGGCCCGGGCGGCGGGGTGGGTTTCAGCGCCGGGGCGTTCCTAATCCTTCTTCTCGGGCGACTGTGCACGGGGCCATGGGGGCCCGCAAAGGTGGGGCAAAAAGAAACTCCGACGCTGGGACGTCGGAGTTGATGCAGGGCGAATGCGCGCCGGACGACCCGGCGTCTGTTTTTGAGGTGATCGTTTAGAGATCGACGGGTCGGGCGCTGGACGCGGTGGCGTCGGCGGGGACTTCGACGCCGCCGCGGCTGAGCAGGGTGCGCATGGGGCCGACCATCGAGCGCGTGGCTTGGACCTGGTCGCCCAGCAGGCCGGCGGCGGCGCGCAGGCTGCCCAGCTTGGTAAGCTGCATGGGGTTGGACTGCAGGCCGCTGATCAGGCTTGGCGCCTGCTGACCCAGAGCGACGTTGCGCATCATGCCGATGGTGAAGTTGTAGGCGGCGTTGACCATCAAGGCGCGCTGTTGGGCGTTGGCCGCGTCGTACTTCGCCTGCCAGGCCGCCGCATCGGCGGCATTGGCGTTGACGGTGGCGACATCCGCCTCGAACTCGGCCTTGTGAGCTTGGAGGTCACGCGGTGACGACGCCCCCTCGATGGCCGTGATGCGGGCCTTGATGGCGTCACGGTCGGCGTCTTGCGATGCGGCGGCGGCCAGAAGCGCCGCGGAGGTCATGACCAGCTTGGTGGTCTCGATCGTCTCGCTCAGAAAGGCGTCCGGGTCGCCGGCCGAGGCACTCGCGCCGCCGGGCGCGAGCTTGCGCAGGGCGCCCAGTTGGGCGTGGGCCGAAGAGGCGACGCCGGAGGCCGCAAGGGTGGCGGCCACAGCGACGGCCAGGAGGGACGAGGTCTTCATGGAAGGCTCCAAGTGAGGTTTGGGTTTAGGGGGCGGGGGTCAGGGCCTTGGCCGCGCGCAGGGCGAGGTCCGAGGCGAAGTCGGCCAGGTCGATCTGAACCGAAAGATCCTGATGCGCGGCGTCGGCGTCAGCCGGGACGGCGGTGGCGGTGAGGGTCTGTTGCAGGCCCTGGGCGCCGACCCTTTGATCGTTGCGTTTCAGCACGTAGCCGACCGTCAGGTCGTAGGTGTTCTGGACGAAGGTCTGGCCCGAGCGCTTCTGGCCGGTGTGAGCCAGGTTATGGACGGCCTCGAAGCACAGGTCGGCGGGGCGGGCCGTCAGCGCCTTCACCTCGCGATAGTCCGGAGAGAGCGACGCGAGCGCCAGAGGCGCAGCTTCCTCGGCGAAGCGCGACGCCTGGACCGCGCCGGGGAAGCCCGCGGCGAAGCGATTGAAGCTGAGGGCCTGGAACAGAGGCTGTTCCGCGCCGCGGAAGGCGACGGCGGTCGCGCAGGGGGCGTAGCGGAAACGCGATGCGGAAAGCGAGCCGACCGTGTCCTGAACGACTTGATCGCCTCGGCGCACCCGGGCGACCTCGACGCCGGATTGTCGCGCCTTGGCGACGCCGTCGCCGAATTCGACGACTTCCAACGCCGCCACCGGCGCCCAGACCTCGCCCTGAACGCCGGAGACCCGGCCGATGGCGCGCACGACGTGGGCGTTCTGGCCCAGACCGAGGGCGCCGGCCGGGTCGGTGATCACGACCTCGCCGTCGTCGGCCGAAGCGACCGCCAGTCGTACGCGAGACGGCGTGAAGCCGGCTTTGAGGACCTGAGCGGCCTGTCGCATGGCGTTGCGGACGGCCACATCCCGGCGCTGAGCGGTCGACGGCGCCATGCCGTCGGTGATCTCGTCGATCTGCAGGTCCTTGCCTTCGACGGCGAAGACCACGCGGCCGTCATGATCAATCACCTCGAGGAAAACCCGGGCGTCTTGAACGCGGCGCTCGACGCTGGGCACATTGGTGGGCGCTTGCAAAGGCTCTAGCGGTGCGACGGTGAGGCGCAGAAAATAGTCGGGCAGGGCCGGCGGACGGCTTTCGACGCCCGCGGCGGTCAGCTGCGGCGCGCGGATGGCGGACGCCGCGGGATTGATCGGCATGAGGGCGAAGCCGCCGGCGGCGGCCAAGGCTTCTTCCATGATGGCGGCGGCGTAACCGGGCGGGACGTCGGGCGCGGTGTCCGCCACCACCACCAGCAGGGAGGGACGGGTCAGGGCATCGAGGGGTTGGGCCACATAGCGCGACAGGCTCTGCCCCACGCTGAGCGTATCCAGAGCCGGGGCCACCAGGGCGTAGTGGGCGTCGGCGAAGACCACGCGGGCGTCGGCGCCGATCTGGTCGCCCGGCCGCAAGCCCTTCTGCAGGCCGGCGTCGACGATATAGAGGTCGCCGTTACGACCGCGGACCTGGGCCGTGACCGTGTTCGGCTGGAAGCGGGCCTTGGCCTCATCGACGAGGCGGACCAGGGCGGCGTCGAAATGCTGGTCGAACTGAGCCGCCGCTTCCGCCTGATAGGTGTTGCGCCCCATCAGGCCCTGGACGTTGGTCGAGACCGTATGGGCGAACATGACCTCGCCGGTCAGGACATTGGTCATCAGCAGGGTCGCCGTGATGGGCATGTGGGCCTCGACCACGCTGGGACGCGGCACGGTCCATAGATCGGCGCGCGACACATGCAGGGAGGCGACCAGGGTGCGCGACATGAGGGTCTCGCGCGTCATCCCTGAAGGCGGCGGGGTCGAGAGGTCGCGCGCCACCTGGTCCTCGCCGAAGCGGTCGGCGATCAGGGCGTCGAAGCGCTGGCCCCAGTACTGGCGCCGGTCGATCGGCGCGAGCTTGTCGCACAGAGCCGGTGAAATCAGATTGTCCGTTCGGCCCGAGGTTCCGCAGGCGGAGTCCTCGGGCCCGAACAGACCTGGGATCGGGTGAAGGCGAAGACCGCTCTCGCCGGCCGACGCGACGGTCGGCGCGGCGACGGCTGCGGCCAGGAGCCAAGACGCGAGGCGCGACATTAGCAGCCGTTCAGGCAGAGGATGACCTGCTGGGGCGCCATTTGCGACTGCATGGCGGCGAAGGCGGGGTTGCCGCGCAGGCGTTGGAACAGGGCCAGGTGCAGCGGCGTGGACCCCGAATATTTGACGTGGATGTTGATCTGACGCGCGTCCTGTCCAAGGAAGGCATGCTGATCGACGCCTGGGATGGCGCCGAGCGCGTCCAGGAGATCGGCCTGAACGCCCATGTTCAGGTCGTTTCCGCGCACCGTCAGGGTGTATTCGGCAGGGGCCGACGCGGACTGGACGGCTGAGGTTTGAGCGCGACTGACATTGCGCCATTCGCGTTGGATCTGCGGGCCGAGGGCGGCCGCGACCTGGCTGGCCAGAACCGCGGTCAGGCGGTTTTCGCAGTCGGAACTGTTGCGGCCGACGCCGGTCGCCTCGCGGAAGGCGGAGCCGACGTTCTGGCCGGTGGCGGTGCTGTAGGCGTCGGCGTTGAAGGCACCGGTGCATTCGACCTCGCCGGTCGCGGGGTGGCGGCCGCCATGATTGATCTCCAGGGCGCCCGACATGAAGAAGGGCGCCGACTGGCTTTGGGCGTACTGGAAGAAGGCGTTCAGCTTGCCGCTGGCTTGCAGCTCGGTGAACAGCGGGGTCGGGCCGGGCTGGAAAGCCGCCATCAGCGGCGTGACGCTGGCGGTGCCGATGTCGTAGTTGACCAGGCCTTCGGTCAGAGCCGAGACGGCCGCGCGGCCGGTGGCGCTGTTAGCGGCCGACTGGAAGGTGATGCGCTGACGGAAGCGCACGTCGTCATGGGTGCTGGCCTCGATATTGGTGCGGTCGATCAGCGCGGTGTCGCTGGAGGAGGCGGAGGACGAACGCGAGCGCTGGGCGCTGGAGCTTCTGCCCGATCCGCTGACGGCGACCGAGCCGCCCCGACCGCTTGCCGCGCCGGCGTAACGGCCTTGCGAGGATTGGCCCGAGGCGGACGAGGACGACGACCCGGAGCGTTCGCGGTTGCTGTAGGCCAGGGCCGATTTGTCGCTGAAGGCGGAGCCGCTGTCGCGATCATATTCGGTGACGATCTCGGCCGGTTGGCTGAAGTCCGGCGCCACGCCGATGGCCTCGTCGATCATGACCACGATGCGTTGCTGTTGCCCGCCGCCGCGGCGCGAGGAGGAGGCGAGGCCCAGATCATCCAGAGCGCTTTGGAACCATTGACGGTCGATGCTGGCCGACAGGGTGACGTTGAAGGCGTTGCCGACCCGTTCGGAGGAGCGATCGACGATCATGTCGTTGCGGATCTGGACCGCCAACTGATCGACCATCTCCGGCGTCAGTTCGCCCATGCGTTCGGCGCCGAGGACCTGGCGGGCGAAGGCGCGGACCACATCGGCCTTGGCCAGGGCTTCGGCCTGGGCCCGCACGGCGTTCGCGTCGCGGGTGACCGGCGCGGAGCCGCTGCCGGAGACGACGTTGGACGCTTGGGCGAAGGCGACGGAGCTGATCGCCGCCAGGGCCACGGCGGCGAAGCAGGAGGTTTTGAAAGTCATGAGAAACTCTTAGGGACGGGTGTCGAGGACGACGTCGCCGGCGCGGATGACGTCGCCATCGGCGCTTTCGATGATCTCCACGTCGCCGGCGCGGATGCGGCTGGTCGGCGCAGCGGGCGCCTTGCCCGCCCGGCGCGGGCGGTAGGCGGCGAGCGCCTGATGGTCGCGCACCGTGTCAAAGGCGGGGTCCGCGAGAAGGGCGGCGACGTCGGGCAGGCCAGCGGCGACCGCGCGCTGCAGGGCGGCGGCGGACGCTTCCGCGTCGCCGAGGCGCGCCTGGGCGCGGGCGGCGGCGGCGTGCAGGCGGGCGTCGCCGGGGTATTGCGCTTGCGCCTCAGCGGCCAGGCGGGCGGCTTCGCCGTAGTTCATGCGCGCCAGACTGTCGTCGATCGCGGCCAGGCGGCTGTCGGCGTTGGCCTCGGCCGCTTCAGAAGCGGGCGGCGCCTCGGGCTTGTTGCAGGCCGCCAAGCCGAAGGACGCGAGCGCCGCGGAACAAAGGAGCGTCGGAAGAGAGAGACGAAACGCCATGGACAGCTCAAGATCCTCTTGAAATTGCGGCGTTCTTAGCGCGGCCGCGACGAAAGCTTCGCTGTAAAGTCTTAGCTTGGCGTTATCGCGACGATCAATGTTCTTTAAAACTTGTCCACGGTTTCGGGGCCTGGCGGAGGGGCGCAGACGGCTGTCCGGGCAGGCGCTGTCTTCCGCGAGCGGGCGGGCCTTGGTCGCAGCCGGATGAAGGTCCGCCGCTTCCAGACGGTGGCTTCGCGGGCGATCAGGGCAGCCTTTCGACGCGCCGTCACCGGATGAAACAGAGCCGCGTTCGGCGACAAGGGCGGCCGCCCGGCCTCAAAAAAGGGGCGGCTCGGGCGCGGGCCCGACAAGGGGGGGCGCTGGACGCCGCAACCGAACCGCCCGGCCAGGCTTGAGCCGTGACAAGCGATCAAGCCATGGAACGCGGCGCCGCGCGACCCCTAAAAATCGAGGTTCCTTCGAGGGGCTCGCCGCCCGCCCTGCGCGTCAGCGGTCGGCGAGCATCACCAAGACGGGCGTTTCGGTTTCGGCGCGCACCTGCGCCAGCCAGTCGCGGGGCGTGACGCCCCTCTGCTCGAGGTCCGCCAGGGGCGCTGCGCGGGTTAGGGCGGCGGCCTCGCGCTGGCGCATTTTGCGCACCGTGTCGCGCACCGCCTCGTTGGCGCGGGCTTGCGCCAGAGCCCATTGGCGCGTGCCGGGCGGCGCATCGCTCTTCCTTTGTTCGATCCGGCTGAGATCGGCCAGGCCGAGACCGCCGGTCAGCCGCTCCAAGCTTCGGGCGCCGTCGGCCGCCGCCTCGCGGGCGGCCTGGGTCTCGTTGCCGGCGATCAGGGCCGAGACGCGAAGGGCGGCGGTGAGCGCTAAGGCGTCCAAAAAGGGATCGGCGAGCGCATAACGTCGGGCGTCGCCGGCGAGCATGCGATCGGCCCGCAGTTCAAAGCGCGCCTGGTGGTGCAGCGCGGCGCGCGCCACCTCTCGCCAGCGGCTTTCCGCGGCGGCGTCCGACAGGCGCCACGCCTCGTCCGCGCTGCGCGCCAGCGCCTGGATTTCGACGAACTCGAGATCGACGGCGTCTTGCTGAATTTGGTCGATCTTGCTGCCGACGTCGGCGATCTGGTCTGACAGCGCGTCGACCGCTTTGCGCACCACCTCGATCCGCGCCGACATGACGGCGAAGCCGACCAGGGACACGCCGAGACCGGCGGTGCTGACGGCGAGGTTCGCCGCCCCCAGGGTTTTCAGCACGGCCATGCCGGCCTCCAATCGCTTGACCCCGGCGCGAATGAGCTCGCCCTGGACCAACTGACCGAGGTCGGCGGCGATGCTGACCGAGGCAAGGACGGGATTTTGTGTCTGCAGCGCGCGCGGCGCCGCTTCTTGCAGAAAACCGACGATCCGGCCGTTGGCGGCCTGGCGGATCGTCGATCCAAAGAGACGGTACTCGCCGGTCGCCAGGCCGAGCAAAAGAGGGCCAGGAATCTCCCGCAGCAAGAGCCCGCCGATGGCCCCGGCGATCATGACAGGCTGACCCGGCTGGCGTGGGCGGTTTCGTCGATCAGGCCGATCAGCTGCGAGAGCGGGTCACAGCCCGCCTCGTCGTTCATCCAGGCCCGTTCGATCCGCTTGGCCGCGGCCGTGCGCAGACGGTCGACCAGCTTCAGCCTTTCATTGACGAGCTGGTCCGCCGCCGCGCCGGCGCTGTCGATCACCCCCGCCGCCTGCTTGCGCAGCCGGCCCGGCAGGTCCGTGAGCCAGGCGGCCGGAGGCGTGGCGGCGGGGGGCGGCGGGGTTTCTTCGCTCGCCGGCGCCGAGGCGGCCTCGAGCGTCGCCGAAGCGGCGCTCGGAAGATCGAGCTTGGCGTCGCCAAGGCCCTGGGACAGCGTCGTGAGGCGCTCGGAGATGGCGACCAGCTCTTGCGCGGCCGCAGACAAGAAGTCCGGCAGAGCCTGGTCCAAGGCCGCCGTCATCAGGGCGTCGATGCGGGTCGTGGCCAAGGCCGACGGGAAGAAGGCGTCGCGGGCGGTGGCGTCGTGAAGATCGCGGTCAAAGGCCGCGCGGGCGTCGACGGCCTTCAAGTTGAACAGCGCCGCCGCGGCCGTCATCTGCCGGTCGCGCCATTCGGCGACGGCTTGCCTTTGATAGCCCAGGTCCATCTTCTCTCCCCCTCGACGATCAGGACGTGTCGAACCTTCGCCATAACGGGGATTCGCGGGGGCGCAACCGGGCGCCGCTCGGGCGGGGCTGCGGCCCAGGCGGCATAAGATCTGTTAGACGCCTGCGGTTCGTCTCTCTCTCTCTCTCCCGATGTGGCGTTAAACGGACCCTCTGCGGCCGAACATGGGATGCGCCACGGCTGCCAGTGCATCTTCAAGATGCCCCATGACACCTTCCGACGTTCCTTTGGTATAGGACGCGCACGTGACGACGACTTCATCAATGCGTGTGGAAGCCCACCATTTAAGGTTCAATGCATAGGTTTTGTCATGTCCGAAGCCGAGATGTTCGTTGAGACGAGTGACGATCTTGTTTGAGCGGCCGACATAGAGGGTCGTGTTGAGATGGCCATGCCGCCGCGAATAGCGTCGATGAGCATTTATTTTTCGACCCAAATCGAAAGCGTCTAGCAGGGCCAGCGTCGCATTATCTCCTTTGAGGTCGATCTGATAGAGAGTCGGCATGTTGTAGATTTCGACAGGCAGAAGCATCTCGAGCGCGGCTTTTGAGGTTTCCGCTTCGATTGCCGCCAAGGGAAGGTGGAAGTGGGTTAACATCGGTTGAGCAACTGCTCGGAGAGCGGCTCGATCGCGATCGAGCGCCTCAATCGCGACATCGGTAAGGGTTGAAAAAATCATAGATCATTTGGGCGTGGAATAGGTGCGCTGTTTGCGTGCGTCATGGGGTTTTAATGCCTTTGGCCGAGCCGATAGCCCGCAGGTTTGAACGGATACTACAGAACTTTGAGATAAGGGATGATCAGCATATAGCGCCGGCGGGCTTGGATGAGCTGGAGCGAGACAGGTCGTCGGCGATGGTGCCCACAAGGCTGTGTGCATCGCGGCTTTTTACCATCCCTAGAAACTGGCGATGGATGAATGCGCAAGTCATGCGCTGCCGATGACCCGGAGCCGCATCGCGCGGGTCTCTAGTAGGTAGGTCTCGACCCCGGCGATTAGGTGCAGCCCTTCCTCGCCAACGGCTTGGCGGGAAAGCCCCGGCTGCACAATCCGCACGTCATACTCGAAGCGATGATCCTGCCATCCGGCCTTGAGCTTCTTGATCATCGCGGCCGAGCCGCGCTCGATCCGGGAGCTGAGGCCCTTGTCGCGCCGGATGAGCTCTCGTTTCAGCATGTGCTGCAGCATCCGATTCGGCCGGTCGCGCCACCTGGCCGATTTCTGGGCCTGCCCGCACACTTCGTAGAGGTCGCCGAGCCGAGCGCCGGGCGTGTCGGCCCCTGAGTACTTGCAGTGAAACAGAGTCACCGACACGACGCTGTCGGTGATGCGGAGCGCCACCACATCGGCGATCTCGCCCTTGCCATCGTCGTCGAAGATCACGTCATAGGGTTCGGGGTCGGCCAGCAATGTCTCGATCACCAACCGCTGGACCGAATCGGCCCTTTTTTCAGCACCCTGCGCTTCGGCGCGAATGTTGGTCTTTGACCAGTCCCAGACTTCGAGCCTTTCCGGCGGATAGGGCAGGACCGTCTCGCCTTCGGGCAGCGCATAGAGGTGGCTGTAGATCAGCAGAGAACCATCGCCAAAATCGATCTGCGGCGAGTCGTCGGCGAAGCATTCCGACAGGGTCTCAACCTTGCCGCCGATCTTGATCGTGGCCTTAGGCCCGGCCCGCTGCGGGTAGCGCGCACCGCCGTCAGCGAAGACGATCTCGAACTCGGCTGAGTGATCGTCGCTCACCACGGCGAAGCGCAGCGGACCCGTGCGCGCATTGTCGAGGAGCTCGATGTCGCATTCGGCGAACGGCACGGGCTTGTCGTCGAACGTGATCTCGACGCGCTCCTCGATCTGCATCAGGAGCGATTCTGGCCAGTGGATCGCCACTGGCGGAATGGCGGGGCGGTCGGTGATCTGGCGCGGCCGCATTGCGCTCTTGAACACCCCGTCGGTGGTGATGCCAGGATCGTTCACGGCGCGGCCGATATCCTGACACCATTCGACCCAGTCGGTGAGGTCGCGCACCGGCGACATCGACCAGAACTTGCCCTTCGCCGAACAACCCCTCGATGCCGGCGCGCCGTCGAGAAAGCCGGTGGCGAAGACGTTATTCTTGATCCGCGACTGCGACTTGGCGCTATCCAGACCGTCCGCGACATCGACACCCATGTACATGGAATAGCGCACCCCGCGCCCCTGATGGTGGGTCAGGCCGAGGTTGCGCAGGATCAGGCGCTTGAAGCTGTGCAGGCTGCGGAAGACATCCTCGCCCTCGATCCGGCGAGTCGTGTCGCCGCACACCGCCTTGGCCAGGCGGTCGAAGGGGCCTTTTGCCGAGCTGCTAATGTAGAGCAGGCCGCTGGCCTGGTCCCAGTGCAGCATGTGCAGGTCCCAGGTGACGTTGATGGCGTGCTGCGCAGTAGTCCAACGCGCCTGTTCCTCAGCGCGGGTGACGAAGATCGCCACGCGTTGGTGCGGATTGATCTTCATGCCGAGATAGGAGCCGGCATCGTAGAGCTCCTCGGCCTGAAACGGATCCCAGCTCTCACACGAGGTCCGATAGACGAACGCGTTCATCTTTGGCTCGAGGGTCTGCAAGGGAATGTCGTTTAGGTCGCCGGTGAAGCCCTTGAACATCTCGGCCCGGCGGATCTGACGCTCGATCTTGGCCGAGCTCAGGGCCTCGACCAGCGCGTTCCAGTCGGCGTCCTCGGCGTAGAGCTTGGCCAGCGAGCGGTCGACGTCGTCGACCCCGGTGTTGGCGATGACCGTCGCGTCGCCCAACTTCGGGTCTTGCCGGGTGAAGCGGCCGACGAACTGGATCGTGACCGCGATGCTCTTGTGATGGTCGTGCAAGGCCGCGATCTTCAGCTCGGGCAGGTCGAACCCTTCGCCCAGCATGTCGACGCAGACGATGATCCGGCTCTCGAACCGCCGCAGCGCCGCGAGATTTTCGCGCCGTTCTCTCAGCGGTTGCTGGCTGTGGACGATGACCGGGCGATATTGCGGGTGGCTTTCGGTGTAGAGCTGATGCAGCTGCTTGGCGCGCTCGATGGTGCTGCACCGCGCCATGGCGAGGTGGTTGAGGCCCGCGTCGAGGTCCGCGGCAAGGACGTCGCCAAGCTTTTCGATGATCGCCATGTCGGCGTCGGATCGGTCCATGCCGAAGACGGCCTCGAAACGGATCGGTTTGAAATAGCCCTCTTCCTGCGCCTTCTTTAGCGGATAGGTGTAGATGAACTCGCCATCGACGCGTCGCCCGTCCTCGCGAAAAGGCGTGGCCGTGAACTGGACGATCGGGATCGGCGGCTCTTGATCGACGAACAGCCCGCGAAATTCTGTCCAAGTCCGAGCGCCGATGTGATGGGCCTCGTCGATGAACAGGGCCGCGGCTCGGGCCGCCATCTGCTCCTGAACCTGCGGATCGGCGCGGCCGGCGATATGCATGGTCGTCACGATCACGTTGGCGCTGTCGAAGAGCTGGTCGACCTCGGCCACGGTCGAGGGGATGTGCGACAGGCGGGTCACCACCGGATATTCGGCCGAAGCGTCGAGGCAGGTCTGACCCTTGAGAACGCCGAAGGTCTCGAACTTGCCGGCGATCTGGTCGCGAAGCGCGTCCGTCGGGACCACGACCAGCAAGCGGTCGAAGCGCTGGCGGGCGTTCAGGGCCAGCATCGTCTCGGTTTTGCCGGTCCCGGTCGGCATGACGATGGTCGCCGGCTCGGTCGAGCGCGTGGCGTGCGCGAGGGCGGCGTGGAGCGCGCCGATTTGCGGCCGCCTGAGCCCGGGTGCGGCGGCCCTGACCTCGGTGGCCGGTCGCGCCTCGCGCAGGTGAAAGGCGTCTTCCCAGGACGCGGTCACGCGTTCGAGCCGGCTCGCCATCTCGGGACTACTCAATGAGGCGGGATTGAGCGGCGTCGGCCGCATCCAGCGCCCTTCGCCGCGCTCCAGCGCCTCGCTGATGTCCTTGGGATGCAGGGCGTCGGGAACGAGCAGCACAAGGTCGGCGTCGAGTTGGGTCGCCGTCTTGGCGCTGAGGATCTTCAGCGTTTCGCCGCTTTGCAGGATCGTCTCAAATCCGCCGACACGCCGAATCGTAAAGGGTTTGAGCCGGCAGACAGCCTCGGTTGCGTGCACGGCCTGCTGACGCGTCAAACTGCTCAGGACCTTGCCGTCGACCGCCCAGCGGGCAGGAAGGCGGAGCGACACCTCCTCGCTGAAGAGGTCATCCTGGCTGGCAGCGGTGGCGCTCGGGCGGGTCAGCATCGGTCTCCCCCCACCGTCCGCGACTAGGCCGCGACCGCCGCAGGCGACGACGGCGTCACCGCGATGATCTCGCCGGTCGTCACTAGCACGATCAGCCCGCGTGCGGCGCCGGTCATGTCAAGATAGGCCCGCACCTGAGCGCGGTAGTGGTCGATCGTCTCGGGCGTCGGCTGGACGTCGCTCTTCCAGTCGATGACCACCTGCGGCGTCCTGTCGGGACCGAGGGCGATGGCGTCGGCGATGCCGGCCGTCGCCAGCTCAACCTCATCAAGGAGCACTGCGGCATAGACCGGAAGCTCGGGCGTGAGGACGGGCCGAAGCGCAGCGATCTCGGGTAAGGCGAGCGTGCGGGTCACGCATCCGGCAAGTTCACCGGGCGAAAGACCCTTCGACGGGTCTTCGGCCGCAGGACGGCCGAGCGCCGCGATCAGCGAACGCGCCCGGTCGGTCAGCGCGGCGCTGTCTTCCGCGGTCTCGCCGGCCAGCACTTCTTCGAGCAGCTTATGCAAGATCAGCCCGCGTTCACGCCCGCCCTGGATGCTGGGCCGTTCGGCCTCGTCATCCGGCTGACGGGCTTCGCGCGCCGCCCAGACCTCCACCGCTTCCGGCGTGAGCACCGGCCCCGCGCTGTTCTCATCACGACTGGGCGCCAGCCATGTCAATCGACGGTGGCGCTCGGCGATGGCTGCGGCTTCCGCCGCAAAGCTCTCGCGGGTTTGCTGGTTGCCTTCTCCGGCCGCTGCGGCGCCCATCTCCATCGGTAGATGCGCGACATCCAGCGCCGGGAGATCGGCGAGCGACAGGTCGAGCAACGAAATCCAGGCCGACTTCGATGGTGCGGCGTCGAGGCGGGGCAGGACCAGCAACTCGCGGGCCCGCGTGGCGGCGACGTACCAGAGGCGGACGCGCTCGCGATCGAGCTCGGCCTTTTCCGCGTCCCTCGCCTCGTCATAGCCGGCCGGCTTCACGCCAAAGACCGGACAATAAAAGGTGTCGCTGTCGCGATCGGTTACCGCATTTTCGGCCGGCATAATGCCGGTCATGGTGTTGACCGGTACGACGATTGGCCACTCGAGGCCCTTAGCCGCGTGCATGGTGTAGAGCGCGACGGCCTCTTCCTGGGCGTCGGGCCGCCCCTCGACCGCACGCGCTTCGTCGGTCCATGCCGCGGTCATCGTCTCCGCGAAGGCGCGCAGGCCACGAACCGCGAAAGCGGAAGCCAGCCCGAGATAGAGATCAACATTGGCGAGCGCCCGCTCGGCTTGGCCGCGGTGGCGTGCGAGCAGGATCGGACGCACCCGCATCACATCGACCGCTTGCGACAGCAGGTCGTGCGGCGTGGTGCTGTTGGTCTGGCGATTCAGGGCTTGCAGCCTTTCGATCACCGAGCGCGCCAGCGGTTGGGCGATCTTGCTGCCCTCCACGCCGAGGTCGAGACGCGGCAGGGCGTCGGGATAGTCCTCGGACCGGGGCAGCGCCCAGATGATGTCGAGCAGTTCTTCATCGGTCAGGCCGACCAAGGGGCCGCGCAGGAGCGCGCCCAACGCGAGCGTATCGCGGCGATCGGCGAGGACGCGGGTCAGCGCGATGAGGTCCTGGATCTCCTGCCGCCGGAACAGGCCCTTGCCGGCCTGGGTGGCGACCGGGATGCCGTGCCGCTCAAGGGCTTCTTCATAGCGCCACAGATCGCTTCCGGTCGGCGCGAGCAGGGCGATATCGCCGGGCTGACAAACCCGGTTGGCGCCGGAGCGGCGATCGAGGATCATCTCGCTGCCGATCAGGCGGGCGCACATCTCAGCGACGGCTTCGGCCTCGGCGTCACGTTGCTGCTCGGCGCTCGCCTTGCCGTTCTCGTCGGCAACGGCGACGTCTAGCGCGGCCACGCACGGAGTCTCGCCCCGTTCGGCATGGAACGGGTCGAGCGCGGTGAAGCCCGGCTGACCGTCGCTCGACAAGAGCGTTTCGAAGCGGTCGTTAACATAGGTCAGGATCGGCGCGCAGGAGCGGAAGTTGGTGGAGATCGACAGGACGCTGTCGGCGTCCTGGGCGATGAAGGCGTCGCGCGCCCGGACATAGGCGCTCACGTCGGCGCCGCGGAAGCGGTAGATTGCCTGCTTGGGATCGCCGACCAGAAACAATGCTCCCGGGCGAATCTGGAAGGCGGTCCAATCGGCGGTCGCGCCCTCGGCGGGCGGCTCCCCGCACAGCCGCCAGAAAATCTCGGTCTGAAGCGGATCGGTGTCCTGGAACTCGTCGACCAGCACCCGCGAGAAGCGCGCGCCCAGCGCACGGCGCACCTCGTTGTGGTCGCGCAGCAGATCGCGCGCGGCGAAGATCAGGTCGTCGAAATCGAGCAGGGCGGCGGACCGCTTGTAATCCCGGAACCGCTCCAGCACCGGCTGCACCTGGGCGATTAGATCGGATAGGACGCGGCTGGCGACGTTCTGGAGCAGGAGCTGCCAGGCCTCGCAGCAGGCCGCGTAATGACCCTCGGCCGCCGCATTGAGCCGCTCGCCGTCGGCCTTGGCCAAGCCTTCGCGCTTGGCGGCCTCCGCCCACTTGCCTTTCTTCTTGAAGGCCAGAAACGATCCGCTCTTGGTGCAGAGCTCGGGGTGTGGCGACGTGACCAGCAGCCGGATGAGACCGGCCGGCGTTTCGGCGGTCGAGGCAGGCTCCATCGCCTGCGCCATCGCAGCTAGGCGTTCGGCGAACATCGCGGTCTCCTCCTCGACCGCAGGCGCGGTCTGGATGAAGTCGGTGAAGGCGTCCGTTGCGTCCTGGAAGGCCCGCAGGTGCGGCGCGAGCGGCGTCACGGGGGGCGCCGAAACGGTGCGCCGCTTGCGCAGGTTGGCGACGATCTTGTGGATCAGACCGACGGTCTCGCCCGGGCTTCGCAGCACCATTTCGGCGATGATGCCGCCTTGGGCACCCGAAAGCTGCTCGCGCAGCCACGCGTCGACAATCTCTATGAAGGCGAGATCGGCCTGGTTGCGGTCCATCACGCCGGCGCCCGGATCGATGTCGGCTTCGACCGGATGGGGCTTGATCAGGCGTTGGCAGAAGCCGTGGATCGTCGAGCAGGTGATCTCGTCGATCGCTGCCGAGGCCGCCGCGAGGTTGGCCTTGTGGATCTCCGACAGACCATCGGGAAAGGCGATGCGCAGTTCGGTCGGGATGGCGCCTGCCACGAGGTCGGCGACGAAGTCGCGAACGCGGATCAGGAGTTCGCTAGCGGCCAATTCGGTGAAGGTGACGGCCGCGATGGATTTGGGTGCGACGCCTTCGGCCAACATGGCGGCGATGCGTCCGGCCATGACGGCGGTCTTGCCCGAACCCGCGCCGGCCTCCACCAGGATGGACCGATCATGGACGCTGATCGCAGCGCGGCGGGCATTGTCGTCGCGCAGGGCTTTACTTACGGCGGTCATCACTGGGCCTCCCAGACTTGCGCGGCCTCGCCGAACATCTCGGTCGCGGCGGGCAGCTTGCGTTTGCAGTAGGTGGCGCCTGCGTTCGCCGGCAGGGCGAAGGCGAGGTCGTCATACGTTCCGCCGGTATCGGGGCCGATCAGGGCGTGCCCGGCGGCCAGGTTGGCCCTCGCCGCCTGCAGATAGCCACTGATCTCGACCAGAGTGGATTCCGGATCGGCGAGCTGAAGATCGACCTGATCGCGGGGGAAGAGCAGGGAGGCACCGATCGAGACGTCGGGCCCGAGCAGCGCCTTGACGGCGAAGGCGTAGAGGCAGCGCTGGAGTTCGCGGCCGCCGTCGAGGCGGATGTCCTCTCGGGGCGGACGGCCGGTCTTGTAGTCGCGGACCAGGGCGCGTTTACCGTCGCCCGACAGGTCGAGACGGTCGATGTAGCCATTGATGCGAAAGCCCGCGCCGGGAATTTCGACCGGGGTCGACGAATCCCAGGGGCTCTCGGCGTCCGACTTCGGTGCAAGGCCGCCAAAGGCGACTTCTCCATAGGAGCGCGCGTCCGGCAGCCGCTCGTCGCCATAGGTGAGCGCACGGCTGGTCAGGAGGCGGGCGTCGTCCAGCGTCCGGCGCCAGATCATTGCCGGCGGAACGGCGCGTTCGCTCTCCCAGACGCCGGCGACCTCGCGCGCGGCCTCCTCAACGCTGGCGGCGATCTGCGCCTCGTCGGCCTTGACCAACCCGCCGGCGGCCTCGAGCTTCTGGAGCGCCACATCGAGCGTCATATGGACGAGGTCGCCCATGCCAAGGGCGTCGAGAACGAGCGGATCGGTGCCGCTCTCGGACATCCGCAGCCGCATCGCGTAGCGCCAGACGAAGCCGAGCGGGCTGCGCAGGAGCAGGCGGAGCGAGCTCGCCGACTGGGTCCGGTCGAGAATGGCCAGCAAGAGCGGGTGGTCGGCGCGCACCAGGCCGTCGTGGGGCGTGATCTCCTTGTGGTGCCAGTTGCGCCAGCAGGTTGTGGCGGCGGCAGCCTGTGGCTCGCCGGCAAACTCCTGCGGGCGGGCCATCAGCCGGTCGGTTTCGCTGAAGGCGTGAACCGGGACCGCGTTGCGGCGGACGTAGATCTCCTCGCCATAGGCTCCAAGCAGCGAGCTGCGCCCGAGGAGCCGTCCCTCGCCATCGCGGCGTGAGCGCGACAGAACCACCTGGCGCTCGGTTGTGGCGAGGATCGTCTCGAAGTCCCGGCGATCGGCCGCGGCGACCGGCAGGGGATCGAGTTCGGCGGTCGGAATGACGTGATCGGAGATCAGGCGGTCTTCGGAGATGCTCCGCGGCCAGCGCGACGAGTTCAGCCCGATCAGGCGGACGAACTGGCGCGGGGACGCGGCCAGGGCGCTGGCCGGCATCCAGGCGACCGAGACGCAGGCCTCGAGACCGTCGTCCTGTTTGAGATTCTCCAGCGTTGTGTCGAGCGAGCCGGTCGGCCCCGCCAGCAGCGCCTTGCGCCAGATCGCCAGGGCGCGACCGCGGAGCAACGCCACGCCGATCTCCTCGGCGGCGGCGTGGCCCTTGCCCAGAAGCTCGACGATGCCGCGCAAGATGGGCGTGTGATCGTGCCCATCGGGCCAGTCGGCCGCGGTCAGGCGTCCGAGCAGGCGCGCCCAGGCCAAGACCGACGCGAGCGGCGCGTCGGTCGGTAGAAGGCGCAGCCAGCCCGCGGGCAGCGTCTGGAATGGACCGGCCTCGGACCCGCATAGCGTCGCCAGGCGGCGCATACGAGTCTGGGACAAGCCGCGAACCAGGATATCGGCGAGCGCAGCGGCCGCCTGACCCTCGCGGATGGTGGTGACCTTGATCCCGTGGATGAAGTGGAGGTCGAGGTTCGCGTCGGCGCGAAGCGACAAGAAGTGGTCGTCATAGTCCGCCGTCGAGGCTGCGGCGATGGCGATGTCCGCCGGCTCGGCCTCGCCCGACGCGAGCAGCGCCCGTGCCCAGCGGATCGCCTCGATGGCCTCATGGTAAGCCGTTGCGGCGCTTTCCGCGCGAACGGCCGGCGTCTGCGCAGGGGCGCGGACGGTGGAGACGCCGGTTGTCTCGAGCCAGGACGGCGTGGGCCGAGGGCCTGCCGTCCAGGTCACCGGGGTGTAGTCGGTCAGCGCCTGAAGCAGCGGTCTCCAGCATGGCGAGAACTCGGTGATACCGACGATCTCGACCGGTCCCAGAACGGCCTTGGCGTGAGCGAGCCGCTGACAGGCGGCCGCCACCAGATCGCAGGGCCGCATCATTCCCGGCGGCAGCTGCGCCAGTACGGCGGCTTCGAGGCGAGCAATGGAGTCGAGGCGCGGGTGCTCGTGTGCACGGGAGGCCAGGTCGATGCCAGCGTGCCAAGCCTTGTGCAGGGTGTCGGCCGAGGCGTCGACCATGCCGGGTAGGAGCTTGATGCTTTCGAGTTCGCCGAGCGGCGTGGCCGAGAGCACAGCTTGGATCGCGGTGCGCAGGCTCTCGTCGTCGATCGGCCTGGTAAATCCGCCGGCGAGGCGAACCGCGAGCTGCTCGAACGACATGATCTGCAGGCCGTGACGCCGCTGACGCGCGGCGTCGAGGCGAAGCTCCCGCATCGCCATGCGCCCATGGGCGACGATGGTTCGCCGGTCGGTCATGCTGGTCATCGTCGCGTCTCTCCGCCCTGTTGCCCGGCACGGCTTCGCTTGACGCGAATCCATGATGGGGATAGAAACTAAACGCGTCGTGCAGATGTGTCCATATAGTTTTTATCTGCATTCGCCGGAGGACGATTTCGGATGGATGGCCTGACCACATTGAAGTGGGGCGTGGAGCGCCGCCTCGAGTTCATCGAGTTCCGCCTCTTTTGGGAAGGCGGGATCAATCGCTCCGACATCATAGAAATGTTTGACGTGTCGGTGCCGCAGGCCTCGAAGGATCTGACTCTCTATCAGGAGCGGGCGCCGCACAACGCGGTCTACGATAAGAGCGCCAAGCGCTATGTCGCCAGCGAGCAGTTCGAGCCGCATTTTCTAAAGCCCGATCCCTACGGCTATCTATCTCGCTTACGTTCGGTGGCCGAGGGTCTGATCGACCTGTGGGACTCGTGGATCACTGAGGTCCCCGATACCGACATTGCGCTGACGCCGCGCAGAGATATCGATCCGGCCGTGCTGAGGGCCGTGTTGAGCGCGGTGCGTGATCGCCGTTCGGTCGATGTCCGCTATCAGTCGATGAGCAAGGATCGGCCCGATCCGATCTGGCGGCGGATCACGCCCCATGCCTTCGGCTATGACGGCTTTCGCTGGCACGTGCGCGCCTATTGCCACGTCACCGACAAGTTCAAGGACTTCCTCTTGCCGCGTATCCTCGGTGTCGGCGAGATGGGCGACGGTGCCGCGGACCCGCTTCAGGACGCGCTGTGGCAGGAGCGCTTCGGGGTTGAGATCGGCCCGCATCCTGACCTGACCGCAAGCCAGAAGGCGGTGGTAGCCAAGGATTTCGGTATGAAGGGCGGCTCGGCCGTGCTCACCGTGCGCTACGCCATGCTGTTTTATGTCTTGAAGCGTCTGAGCCTGCTGGGTGATGCAGCGAGTCAGTCCCCGCGCAGTCAACACATCGTCGTCGTCAACCGGGAGGAAACTGAGGCGGCGTTGGAGAAGGCTGAATTTGCGAGGTGACGTATGGCAGGAGAACCGGCATAGGCCGCAATGGCTTGGGCAAGAATATTTGGCCGTCAATGGATTTTGGAATTTATGGGCGCGACTTTGCGCGAGTGCGACGTAAGTAATGGTTAAGGCTAAAGACAACGGTTCGATTATGTCTGGCGTGTCGAAGTACCGGATGTCCTTCAGTGTGGGGGGGATGTTGCTCAATGAGAGCTTAATGATCGCCCAAGCTTATCAACCGGGCGAGAGCTGGGCGTCTGCTCGTGAGCGCTTACTGGCCCAGGGCGCATCTTCCTTGCCCAAATTGGCCTCGCAAACCCGCGCACTTCGGGAAGTGTACGACCGCATAGGTCACCTATCCGACGCCGAGCGCCATTACCTGTTGGCAGAGGCTGACCGTGCTGAGCAACAGGCGATGATGTGGCTGGCGATCTGCCGGACCTATCGCTTTGTTTATGAGTTCGCTGTCGAGGTGATCAACGAGCGCTATCAATCCTGGCGACTTGACCTGGGTCATGAGGCTTTTGACCGTTTCCTCACGGAAAAAGCTGAATGTGATCCAAACCTCTCTGAGCTTTCATCATCAACCTGCGCGAAACTGCGTCAGGTCTTGTTTCGGATTTTGCGTGAATCCGGTTTGAGAAGTGTCGGGGGTAGAATTCAGCCGATTTGGTTGTCGGGGCGCATGAAGCGGCTGATTGAGGAGAGTAATCCGGCGGATCTGCAGATTTTTCCCGGAGATGGGGGGTAATTGTGAGTACGAAATTTGACAGGCGCGCTCGTGCCGAGCGCCTATTCAAAGTGATTTCCAGTGAACGGTTCTTGCAAAAGCAGGGACTGGGCAACGAGGTTCCCTTTTTCATCTGCGCTTTTGATGCCGAAGACGGGCTGAGCCTGGGCGAGGATCGCGAGGATCTGATCGCCCGGCTGGGGCACGCCGGCGTTCGTGTGCTTGATATTGACCTCTATGACCTTTCACTCAGGATCCTCGAGGATCGGGGCATCTTTGAACAGATTCTCGAGGTTGAGGCCGAGACGGAGAAGGCGGAACTCAAGGAACTCTTGCAGGGCGTTCTGGACCCGCAGGCCCATCTCATTCCGGAGATCGCGCGGCAAATCGAAGAAATCCCACATGATGTGATCTTCGTGTCAGGTGTCGGCGAGGTTTACCCCTTCTTGCGTTCGCACAATGTGCTCAACAACTTGCAAAGCACCGCGAAGGACCGACCGACGATCATGTTCTTTCCGGGGAAGTATACCCATGCGTTGGCGACGGGGGCCTCGCTGGAATTGTTCGGCTTGTTGCACGACGACAAATACTACCGCGCGTTCAATATCATGAATTACGAGGTCTGACCGATGGCTAATTTTTTGCGTGATATCTTCGCCAAACCGGTCGATCGTTCGATCGATGGGGTCATCAAGGCTGATGACATGGGCAGCCTCCTGATCGAGCTCGATGAATATGTCATCACCAACGAGATCGGCGCCCGGCTGGAACAATTCCTCGACGCCTACAATAATTACGATGCCGCAAATGGCGTGTGGATTTCCGGCTTCTTCGGATCAGGTAAATCCCACCTGCTGAAGATGCTTGCGCTTCTTCTGGAGAATGAGGAGGTCGAAGGGCAGAGAGCCGTTGAGATCTTTGAACGCAAGCTTACGGGCAACCCGATGCTCGTGGGGGCCTTGCGCAAGGCGGTTTCTATCCCCTCTCGGTCGGTGCTGTTCAATATCGACCAGAAGGCGGATGTGATCTCGAAGACGGATGTCGATGCCCTTCTGGCCGTCTTCCAGAAGGTCTTTGACGAGATGTGCGGCTATTATGGCAAGCTCCCGCATATCGCACAGTTCGAGCGTGATCTGGACAGCCGCGGAAAGCTTGAAGCCTTTAGGGCGGCCTTTGCGCAGTCTTCCGGCAAACCCTGGGAGCGTGGACGCGAACAGGCGCTGATGGAAGGCAAGCACATTGCTGCGGCTTTTGCCCAGGTCACGGGCGATGAGGTGAAGGACGTTCTTGGCCAGTATCGCAAGGATACGAAGGTCTCGATCGAGGATTTTGCCAATATGGTGAAGTCATGGATCGATGCGCAGGAGCCAAAGTTTCGGCTGAACTTCTTCGTCGACGAGGTGGGGCAGTATATCGCCGACAACGTCAAACTGATGACGAACTTGCAGACGATTGCCGAAAGCCTGAACACGAAGTGCAAGGGGCAAGCCTGGATTGTTGTCACTGCCCAGCAGGACATGGGGTCCGTTATCGGAGATCTGACGGCGCAGCAGGAGAATGACTTCTCGAAAATCCAGGCGCGCTTTGCCAACCGGATGCCGCTAAACTCTCAGGATGTGGCTGAAGTCATTCAGCGCCGTTTGCTGGCCAAGACGGAGGCCGGACAGATTACCCTTGGCAATCTTTACGATGCTGAAGAGAACAATCTGCGCACGCTGTTCGATTTTGGCGATAATTCTTTCAAGTTCAAGAATTTCTCCGGAAAAGAGCATTTTATCGCGAGCTATCCGTTCCCGAACTACCAGTATGATCTGTTTCAGCGTGCGATCATGGGCCTCTCGCAGCATAACGCGTTTGAGGGCAAGCACAGCTCGGTTGGCGAACGCTCTATGCTGGGAGTGTTTCAGGAGGTGGCGAAGCGGCTGGCAGATACGCCGGTCGGGGGGCTTGCGACCTTCGATCTGATGTTCGAGGGGATCCGCACCGCACTGAAGTCATCAGTTCAGCAGTCGATCCAGCTGGCTGAAAAGAACCTTGGCGACGATTTTGCTGTGCGGGTGCTGAAAGTCTTGTTCCTTGTAAAATACGTCAAGGAATTCAAGCCGACTGCGCGCAATATATCGATCCTCATGTTGTCCCGGTTCGAGGCGGATCAGACCGAGCAGCGCCGCAATATCGAAGAGGCTTTGTCGCTTCTGGAACGTCAGACGCTGATCCAGCGCAATAGCGAAGTCTATGAATTCCTCACGAACGAGGAAAAGGACGTTGAGGCCGAGATCAAGGCGATTGCTGTCGATCCCGCTGAGATCGAACGGCAACTCGACGAACTCGCTTTCGGTGCGATCCTGCGTCACGGCAAGATCAAGCATGCGGGTACGGGTGTTGACTATGCCTTTACCCGTAAGCTCGACGGGCACGGCCTGAACCGGGAGCACGAGCTTTCGGTGAATATCATCTCGCCCTTCAGCGACGATTCCGACGCACCGGACGTGGTGCGTTCGAACAGCATGGCAAGCGATGAGATGGTTGTCATGCTGGGGCGGGATGTACGCTTTACTCGCGATCTCATTCTGTGGCTCCAGACCGTAAAATTTGCCCGTCAGGTCACCAGCGGGGATGCCCAACCTGGCCGCGATCGTATCATCGCGGAAAAGCGGGATCAGAATACGCGGCGTGAAAAGGATCTGGTGCAGCGGCTCCGCAGCCTGATGGCAGAGGCGCGGCTATTCGTGCGCGGAGCTGAACTGGAGATCGGTGGGGAAGACCCGCAGGAGCGGCTGGTCAAAGGTTTCCAGACCTTGGTTGACAAGGTCTACACCAGCCTGCCGGTTTTGCGCGGTGCCACTTACACCGAAGCCGATCTTGCCCGAGCAGGCAAAACCGATGGCGAACTTTTCGGCGCTGAAGGCAGCGGTTTAACCGAAGCTGAGCAGGATGTGCTGAACCACGCTCAGGCCCAGATGCAGCTTGGGACGCGGGTCTCGGCGAAGGCCTTGGTCGAGAAGTTTGGTGCGAAACCTTATGGCTGGCCCTCTATCGCCGTTCTTTGCCTGACCGCGAGCCTCGTCGCGCGCGGCAAGCTTGAGGCGCGGGCCGACAGCGCCCTGCTGGAAGGGGAGGCACTTATTCAGGGGCTGCGCAACAGCCATAGCCTCGGCAATATCCTGCTCTCGCCGCAGATCGAGTTCACCGCCGCCCAGATCCGTAAATCGCGTGAACTGTTCCAGGCACTGTTCGACCTACCCGCCTCGGGGAATGACGCGCGCAGTCTTGGTGCGGAGTGGCAGGCGCAGTTGCGCAAGCTGACCAGCGAACTGGAGACCCTTGGGCGGCAGGCGGCGGGCTACCCGTTTGTTGCCGCTCTCGATCCCTTGCGGAACCTGCTCGAAAGCATGCGCGACCAGTCGGCGACCTGGTTCATTGCCGGCCCGGTGGAGCAGGAGGATCAGCTTCTGGATGCCAAGGAGGATATCCTCGACAAGGTCCGCAGCTTCATGTCCGGCCCGCAAAAGGGCATCTATGATGAGGTGCGCGCATTCCTGGCCGCACACGATCAGAACCTTACCTTTGCCGATGAATCTGCCACCGACACGCTGCGTCAGGCGCTGGCCGATCCTCAGTGCTTCAAGGGCACCGCGATTCAGGAACTGAAGGCGGATTTCTACGCCCTGAAGGAGCGCATCGAGCTAACCGTTCTGGCAGAGCGCAACGCCGTCATCGCGGCGATTGACGAGGTCGCCGAGAAGACCGTCCAGACCTCGGAATTCCGTGCGCTTCCGCCAGAGCAACAGGCGCGTATTCGCGATGAGCTTGCCGCGCAGAAAGCCGGCGTGGCCTCGCAAACCCTGATACCGGCTTTGCGCCATCGAGCGACAGAGGTGCGGTCAAACCTTCTGGCCGATACGCTGACCCGGATTGTTGCGCTGATGCCAGCCCCGACACCGGAACTTGCGCCTACGCCCCGGCCCGAACCTGCGGCTGGTGTGGCCGAACGCCCGGCTGCGCCATATGTGCCGCCAGCAACGGCAAAACCCCAATATATCAAGGCCCAGTCGATCACCGTCTCCTTCGCGAAAACCTATCTCGAAGATGAAGGCGATGTGACCCGCTACCTTGAAGAAATGAAAAAGACCCTGCTGGCCGAAATCGGCGCGGGCAAGAAAGTGATTGTCTGATGGATACCAACGCCCTGAAGAAATTTGCGCAAAGCGCGCGCAACCTGCTGATTGATCAGGTCACCGCCCGGCTGGACATGGTGCTGGCCGAGGGCGCGGCGGCGCGCCGCGAACACCCCAAGGCAATTGCCAAGCTGGAAGCCGTCGCCAACAGCAACCGCGCCCATGTGATCGAGCAAGCGGCATACACCTGGTTCAACCGCTTCACCGCACTGCGCTTCATGGATGTGACGGGGTTGACCAACCCGCGTGTGGTCTCGCCCGCAGACGGCGCCACCCGGCCCGAGATTCTGGCCGAGGCGATGGCTGGCAACCTGCCGGATCGTGCCCGCCCCGAGATTGCCGAATACCTGAACGGTACACGCCCCGCCCATGATGGGCAGGCGGAGGCCTATCGTCTGCTGCTGATCCATGCCTGCAACGAATGGCATGGCTCCATGCCCTATATGTTTGAGCGCGCCGATATGCTCGATCGGGCCGAGGATTATACCGAGCTGCTGATGCCCGATGATCTTCTGTCGCCGGACAGCATCCTTGCCCGCCTGCGTGAGGTTATGACGGAAGAGGCCTGTCAGGATGTCGAGATCATCGGCTGGCTGTACCAGTTCTATATCAGCGAGAAGAAGGATCAGGTCTTTGCAGGCCTGAAGAAGAACCAGAAGATCACGGCGGAGAATATCCCTGCCGCAACGCAATTGTTCACCCCGCACTGGATCGTCCGCTATCTGGTGGAAAACTCGTTGGGGCGACTGTGGCTGCTGAACCGCCCGCAATCCAAGCTGGCTGCGAAGATGGACTATTACATCGCGCCGGAAGAAGCCGAGGCGGATTTCCTAAAGATCAACCGGCCCGAGGACATCCGCATCTGCGATCCGGCCTGTGGCTCGGGCCATATGCTGACCTATGCCTTTGACCTGCTGTATGAAATCTATGCCGAGGAAGGCCATGACGCGACCGAAATCCCCAGCCTGATCCTGAAGCATAACCTGACCGGCATCGAGATTGATGACCGTGCCGGCGCGCTGGCAGCCTTTGCGCTGTCGATGAAGGCGTCTGCAAGGCTGGGGCGGCGGCGGTTCCTGCGGATGGAGGCGAAGCCCTACATCATCGTGCTGCAAGACATGCGCTTCACGCCGGCCGAGATGCAGGACGTGGCCGCCGTGGTGGGCAAGGACCTGTTCACCGATGAGCTACGCGAGACGCTGGCGCAGTTCGAGCAGGCCAAGAACTTCGGCTCGCTGATCGTACCGAAACTGCGCGATCCGGCTGAGACGTTGCGCGTGGTGGAAACCAGGAATTTCGGTTCCGACCTACTGCTGAAAGAGGTGCAGGCGCGTGTCATGGCCGTGCTGCGAATGGCCGAGGCACTGTCGTCCAAATATCACGTTGTCATTGCTAATCCGCCTTATATGGGCGCGCGCAACATGAACCCTGTTCTCAAGAAATGGACAGAGAAAACCTATCCAGATAGCCGAACGGATCTCTTTGCTCTTTTCATGGAGCGTTCGTTGGCTGCATGCACGAAAAGTGGCTACATGGCCATGATCAACATGCAGTCTTGGATGTTCCTGTCTTCGTTCGAAAAGTTGAGGGCTATCATTCTCTCCAAGGGCACCATCCTTACTATGGCACATCTTGGAGAGCGCGCCTTTGATACAATTAGTGGCGCCGTCGTGTCGACCACTGCTTTCGTCTGTCGAAATGGAAGCAAGGACAGTTATGCAGGGGCATTCATCCGTGCGGTGGCGGGTCGAAATGAGGCTGAAAAAAAAGAAATTTTGTTAGCTGTAGCCGATGGTGAATCTGCCGACTGCCTCTTCCATATCTCACAAAAAGAGCTTGTCGGTGTCCCTGGGTCCCCAATCGCATACTGGTTGAGCAAAGGGGTGCGAGACGCTTTTGGTAGCTTCGAAGCTCTCCGATCAATCAGTGTCCCACGCCAAGGCAATACTACTACAGATAACGAAAAATTCGTTCGGTTTTGGCCAGAAGTTTCTAAAGAATCACTTGGTTTAGATTATGAAAGCGCCGACGAATTTAGCGCGGACAATAAAAAGTGGGCGCCTTACAACAAAGGCGGCGGATCTCGCCGCTGGTTTGGGCAAAATGATTCAGTAGTAAATTGGGCCAAAAATGGCAGTGAAATAAAGGCGATTCCGCACTCGGTAATTGCTAACGAGAAGAGCTATTTCTCACCGGGCCTTACGTGGTCAACAATTTCGACAAACGATATTGGCTTTCGTTACTTCGGAAATGGATTCCTCTTCGATAACAAAGGAGCGTGCATTTTTGTCTCTGACATCATGCAACACTACCTTGCCGCGCTACTAAATACGAAGATTTTCGTCAGTATTCTGTATCAAATTAATCCAACCGTATCTCTACAGCCCGGGGATGTTGCTAAATTTCCAGTCATTCCGATCGAGGTCGCTGACTCAGGTTCAACGAGCGCCAATGCGATAAGCTGCATCAATCTAACGAAATCCGACTGGGACGCCTATGAAACGTCGTGGGATTTTACCACGCTTCCGCTGCTATCGCCCAATCACCGGGAAGAGACACTGGCGGCTAGCTACGCCAATCTCCGGGTCCATTGGCAGGGTATGACAGACGAAGTGCGGCGGCTGGAGGAAGAGAACAACCGAATCTTCATCGGCGCCTATGGGCTACAGGATGAACTGACTCCCGAAGTGTTGACCGAGGAAATCACGCTTACCTGTAACCCAGCCTATTCGTTCAAGTCAGCAAAGACGGACGAGGAGCGTGAGGCCGCACTGCGCGCGCGCACGGTCGAAGAATTCCTCCACTATGCCGTGGGCTGCATGTTCGGGCGCTACAGCCTCGACGCGCCCGGCCTGATCCTCGCCAATCAGGGTGAGGGTATCGAGGAGTATCTGGCCCGTGTGCCGGAACCTAGATTCGCACCCGACCGCGACAACGTCATCCCGGTGCTGGATGCCGACTGGTTCGCCGATGACATCGTCACCCGAGCCCGCGATTTCCTACGCGTCACCTTTGGCGAGGCGAAGTTCCGCGAAAACCTCGCTTTCATCGAGGCCGCCCTCGGCAAGGATCTGCGCAAGTGGTTCACCAGGGACTTCTTTGACTATCATGTCCGCCGCTACAAGAAGCGCCCGATCTACTGGATGTTCTCCAGCCCCAAGGGCAGCTTCAATGCGCTGATCTATATGCACCGCTACCGGCCTGACACGGTTTCAGTCGTGCTGAACCAATATGTGCGCGAATTCATCCATAAGCTGGAGGTGGAGCGCACGCGGCTAGAAAAGCTGGCCGTCGATCCTGCTGCCACGCCCGCCCAGCAGACAAAGGCGCAGAAGGAAACGGCCACGGTCATCAAGCAGATCGCTGAGCTGACCGAGTGGGAGCGCGAAGTCGTCTATCCGATGGCGCAGCAGAAGATCGCCATCGATCTCGATGACGGGGTGAAGCGCAACTATCCGCTGTTCGCCGGTGCGCTGAAGCCGATCAAGGGGCTGGAGGCTGCCGATGACTGACCGCATCACCGCCAGCCTGATGCGCCTCTATGAGGATCAGGGGTACCGCATAGTCTTCTGGTATGACGCCGCCCGTGATCTTCGCGCGGCCTTCGATGCGGTTGACCTGCCCAGCGTCACCAAGGTGGAGATCGCCAACAACGAATTCGGCCTGAAACACCGCATGCTGCGGCAGGAGCCGAAGGCGCGGTTCCTACTCTATAAGGACGGCCCCGAGCCGCCGATGCCTGAGAACTGGCTGCTGGATGTGCAACTGGCCAGCGCCGTGTTCCGCGCCGATCAGGCGGCGATCTGGGTGGCTGATCTCGGCATTCCGGCGAAGTATGAAGCCGCCGTCCGCGATCACGCCGAATTTTACCGTTCCGGCAAACGGTTGGAAGCACTGCGCGCGATAGAGCGAGAGCGGCCATCGCAAAGCGCCAACGATGTCCGCCGCAAGATGCTGGCGGTCTGCGCTGGTGCGGATGGTGATCTGGATACGGTGATCGAGGCTCTGCTGGCCGAACTAGCCGAAGAGCGTGATGAAGCGCTGCGGCTGATGGATCGGGTCGGGCTGGCGGAGTTCTTCTGGAAGGAAGTGGCCACGCGTTATGGCTATTTGACTTCCGAAACGGATTTTCAGGACTTCGCCATCACACTCTTTTCCAGTGCCTGGGCGCGCGCGATGGGCGAGGCTGCCGCCCTGAACACGGATGCTGCGCTGATGTTCCGCCGCTGGAGCGCCTCGCGCCGGTGGGGAGAGGCGTTCGAAAAGCTCTCGGGCGAATATCAGGACGTGCTGAAGATCCGGGACGATCTGGCACCACGTGATTTCCGCAAGCTGATGCCGCATGACCATTTCGAAGAGGTGGATCGGCGGGTCGTCATCGCCATCGTCGAGGGGTTGGCCCAGCAGAGCCTGGCAGCGACAGATGTGCTGAAATGGGTACGCGATCGCCGTCAGAGCCATTGGTATGCTCGTTACGCGGACGTCTATCAGGCCATCGGTTACGCGACCGAGTTCCAGCAGGCCCTGGCTGAGGCCGACCTGACTATGACCAGCCTGTCGGACGGCGTGAAGCGTTATTCCGCGAGCTGGTTCCGCCTGGACCAGCTTTATCGCAAGTTTATCTATCACATGCAGAAAAGCGGGCAGTCGGGGCTGTTGTCCGCGCTCTATGACGCGGTCGAGAACCGCTACACTACGAATTTCGTGCTGAAGCTGAACGATGCTTGGCAAGATCAGGTAACCCGTCTGACGGATTGGGCGGTGCCGGGATTCCCGCGTCAAATGGGTTTTTACCAAGAGCAGGTTGCGTTCTACCGACGCCTTGAGAACCCACAGAAAGTCGTCGTCATCATCTCGGACGCGCTCCGCTACGAGGTAGCCGAAGAGACACTGCGGGAGATCCGTAAGCTCAACCGGTTTGATGCCGAGCTGACGCCGATGATCGGAGCCTTACCCAGCTATACTCAGCTTGGCATGGCGGCGCTCTTGCCGCACCAGAAGTTGGCCATTCGCAATGACAATGACCTGGTGTTGCTGGACGGTGAAAGCACCATGGGCGCGGTCGCTCGTGAAAAGGCGCTGGCCGCTGGTCGGGCGGGGGACCGAGTCAAGGTTCTGGCGGCGAAAGATTTCATGAATCTCGCGACCTCAGAGGGCAAGGGCCTCTTTCGGGATAATGATGTTCTCTACCTGTACCACAATCAGATCGACGCGATTGGCGACAAGCTGGCCACCGAAGAGAATGTTCCTGCGGCGGCGGAGACTGCCATTGAGGATCTGGTGAAGCTGGTGCGCAAGCTGACCTCGGCCAATTTCTCGAACATCCTGATCACCGCGGATCATGGGTTCCTTTGGCAGCACAAGGCTTTAGAAGAAAGCGGCTTTGCGCTGAGTGAGCCGGAAGGCGACATCGTCACACGCAATCGGCGCTATGTGATCGGTCGGGGCCTTAGCAGCGGCGTTGGTATGAAGAAGTTCACGGCCGCGCAGCTTGGCTTGGGTGGTGATCAGGACATCTTGATCCCGAACTCGATCAACCGTCTGCGCGTGAAAGGATCAGGCAGCCGCTTTGTCCATGGTGGGGCGAGCCTGCAGGAGATCGTCCTGCCGGTTCTGCGTGTGGGAAAGCAGCGCAAGGAGGATATCGGGCAGGTGTCGGTGCAGATCATTCCGCCGGCCCGCGCCCAGATCACGACAGGTCAGATCCAGATCACATTCTACCAGGCGGAGCCGGTTACCGAAAAACAGCAGCCCCGGCAGGTCTATGCCGCAATCTTTGCAGGTGATGAAACACTCATCTCTGACGAGGCCGAGCTGGAGTTTGATTTTGCGTCCGAGAACCCGCGTGAGCGCGAGCTATCGCGTAACTTCCTGCTGTCCCGGGACGCAGACGCCTATAACAATCAGACAGTCTTTCTGAAGCTGCGGACACGCATCGGCAAGACCAGCCATTTCGAAGATCACGCTTCACAGCCATTGCTACTGAAGCGCGGGATCAGCACAGATTTCGATTTCTGAGGTGCCGATGTCGACCCTTGATGATAAGATAAACGAGCATTTTGCCGGTTTCGTGGTTCGCAAGGACCTGGTGAAGGCCGTGAAGGGGAATGCCATTGTTCCCACCTATGTGCTCGAATACCTGCTTGGCCAATACTGCGCCACCGACGACGAAGCCTCAATTGCGACAGGCATCGAGACGGTCAAGGATATCCTGCGCAAACATTACGTCCATCGTTCCCAAGCAGGGCTGGTCCAGTCGACGATCAAGGAGCGTGGCCGCTACAAGGTTATCGATCAGGTCAGCGTTGCGTTGAACGAAAAGACCGACGCCTATGAGGCGGTGTTTGAGAACCTTGGGATCAAACGGGTTGCGATCGACAGCGCCACGGTCAAGGCGCATCCGAAACTGCTGGTTACCGGGATTTGGTGCATCGCCGATGTGCAATATGAGTTCTCGGAAGACAGCCGAATTTCCCCCTGGATCATCGATACGCTGAAACCGATCCAGATCGCCCGCGTCGACTATGACGGGTATCGCGAGACGCGTGACAAATTCACCACCGAGGAATGGATTGATCTTCTGATGCAGAGCATCGGGTTTGATCCCTCTCTGTTCGGGCGCAGGTCGAAAATTTTGCAACTGTTACGACTGATCCCCTTCGTCGAGCGCAACTACAACCTCATTGAGCTTGGTCCCAAGGGGACGGGCAAATCGCATATCTATTCCGAGTTCTCCCCTCATGGTCAGTTGATCTCCGGGGGTGAAGTCACGATTCCTAAGCTCTTCGTGAACAACTCCAATGGGCGGATTGGGTTGGTTGGCTATTGGGATGTCGTCGCTTTTGACGAATTTGCCGGCCGCGAGAAGACAGCCAACAAGGCGCTTGTCGACATCATGAAGAATTACATGGCGAACAAGCAGTTCTCGCGCGGGGTAAATCCCATGGGTGCTGAGGCCAGTTTCGCCTTCGTTGGCAATACCGACCATAACGTCCCATGGATGCTGAAGAATACTGACCTGTTCGAGGCGCTGCCGCCGCAGTTCCACGATAGCGCCTTTATCGATCGATTGCATGCCTATCTCCCGGGATGGGAGGTAGGCATCATTCGAGGCGATATGTTCACGTCTGGCTATGGGTTCATCGTCGACTATCTTGCTGAAATCCTGCGTCACCTGCGTGCCGAGGACTTCTCGCACCGGCCGGATAGCCACTTCACCATTCCCGTTCAGACCCATATCCGGGACCGTGCAGCGATCAGCAAAACCATGTCCGGCCTGTTGAAACTGATTTTCCCGAATGGCGGCGAGACGGAAGCTGAGGTTGAAGAGTTGCTGCGGTTTGCGATTGAATGCCGCAAACGGGTCAAAGACCAGCTCCTGCGGATCGACAGCACCTTTGAAAGCGCTGATTTCCATTATATCGCGTCGGATGGAGCAAAGCGCGCTGTCACCACGCTGGAGGAAGAAGAGTTTCCTCAGTTCTACCATCGGCGGTCTGCCGGCGATGTGGATGTCAGTGCGGATCAGCCTGAGGCCGTGCCGATTTCGGCGGTGCCAGCGTCAACGTCGGCTGCCTCCGCAGTGCCTGATGTTCCCGCTGCTCCTGCTTTTGTCCCGAAGCCCGGGCATGTCGTCTTCACGGAAAACCGCAAGGGCATCAGCTTCGACAAGATCTTTGGCCCCTGGACGGATGGAGCAACGCGGATTGTCATTACCGATCCATATGTCCGGAAGTTTCATCAGGCGCGCAACGTGATGGAACTGATCGAGATGCTGATCCGACGCAAACAGCCCGAAGATCAGGTCGCGGTGCATCTTGTCACCGCTCCGGACGATGGGAACATTCAAGAGCAGCGGGAATGCCTCGATGGGATCACCGAGGCCTGCACTGGTACGGGCGTTGATTTCACCTGGGTCTTTGATGGAACCGGAACGCTCCATGCACGCGACATTACAACGGACACCGGCTGGAAGATGGTTCTGGATCGTGGGTTGGATATTTTTCAGCCTACACCCCGAAAGATGAACGGCTTTTCGCTAGGAGAACGGATGCAAGAGCACCGGATGATCCGGGGCTTCTATGTGACCTATATCCAGAACTGCTGAGAATGGCCCTTATGCGCAAAAGGAGGCAGGGGGCTGCGGGGTGAATAGCCGGATCTGACTCTTAGCGGACCCTCGGAGGGGCTGCCCTGCTGCCCACGCCAGGCTTCTCCGTACCGGGCAGGGTAGTCGACTCATTGGCGAAGCCAGAGGTCCGGTCCAGCTCTCTTGGGGATTCAATTTCACAGCTCTCTTCGTTGCCCAGCCAAGAGACGTAAGACGTTCGAGCTGTTGCTGCGGCAGCCTCTGGAAGCGGGCCACTCAACGTCTAGCCCCGGCGCGTCGTCGCGACCGGACAGGGCCTGTCGACAAGGATCGGGGGATGATCGCCGCCACGCGACAGTCATTGGCCGCAGGGTAGGTCCGCCTTTGCCGCTTGCGTCCAGCAGTGGTCGAGGAAGACGCAAACCTGGCAGCAGGTTCGGCTATCGATCGGGTCGATCAGGCATTTGCCATTCCGGCGGTCCTGGACAACCTGATGCGCGCAGTGGTGTCGCTGGGTGTCGATGAAGAAGGAGCGCAGCTCCACCGAGCGAACGCTGACAGCGGATTGCCCGATCGCATCCGCGCCGCATTCGGCCCAGGTGTGGAAGCGGCAGTCCGCCACCCGCGGCTCTTCGAGCAGGAAATGGGAAGAGTCGCCTGTCGCGACTAGCCAATGGTTCGCTGCGGCAAGGTCACCGACGAGCGTTTTCGCCATGGCGTCGCTCGGAAAGCCGGGAAAGGTCGTCAGAGGCGGGGTCGGCAGTGACCCGCCGAGCTCATTGGCGCAGGCGGCGAGAAGCGCGGTGCTGCGTGCGTCGATCGTGTGCAGATGCGAGGTTAGGCTTTCCTCCCCCGCGTCGTCGCGCTCGTAGTCCAGGTCCACGGGTGTGTCGTTGTCAATTACCGTGTAGATGACGTCGTCCTTCCGGACCACGAAGGTCGCTGGATAGATCGAGATGCGCGGGCGGGGCGCGAAGAGGCTACTGGCCGCCTTGTGATTGTAGTGGATATGCACGCCGCGAAAGGCGCCCGCGATATCGCCCAATTCGACGAACTGCCGAAGCTGCGCGGGGCGCAAGGGGATCGGTGCATCTTGCGTCAGCGATGAGCGATGGAGAAGCTTGAAGAGATCCCCCGCCTGGGCCGTAAACTCCTCGCGCCGGTAGACCGCGATATCGGCGGGAACCGCCACGCCGAGAAAGGTCTCGCCCGGCCGCTTGAACACCACCAGCCATTCGCCGCTGACGATCATTGCCCGCGGCATGTCGTGTCCGTATTGCTCTTTGAGGGTGCGGACATAGCCTTCGACTTGGCGAAGATATTTGTGCCATTCGGCGATCGCGGGCGACGTCTCTTCGGACTTTCCATCCCGCAAGTGTTGGATAGCGGCCACGATTAGGTCGGCTTCGCTGGCGAACGCGCCCCCCGCGCGCGCCGAGACGAAGGGTTTGTCCCAGGCTTTCGCTTCGACCAGCAGCAGCGGCTTGCCCGCCATATCGACGACGCCGACGTAGTCCATGAACTTCGTGGTGGCGTCCTGGAGGCGAGCCTCCTCCAACACGTTGCCGCCGGCGCCGCGCTTCCAGCCGAGATGGCCCAGCAGCTCATCGACGAAAAGCAGCCGCGTATCGTGTTCATGCGGGCGGCGCTCGGGATCGGCCACCGCATAGGGATCGCGGTTGGGCTTCGCCAACGCGTGGTCGATCGCCTCCAGCAGATCACCGAGGCCTTGCTTGAACAGGTTGAGCAGCGTGGCCCGGTTCACTGGATGAGTTCGGGCAGTCGGTAGAGCAGACGGCGCGCCGCCGGCCATCCCGCTTCCAGGAAGGTCTCCAGACAATCGACAAGCGCGGCGCGGCGATCGGCGTCCTCGAAGATTTCCTTGTGGTCGGCGAGGAACACACCGACCAGTTTGACGAGCAGATCGACGCCGAGGGACTCGTTCTGATAGCCCGACTGGCGTCCGGCCCGCAGGGAGCTGGCCGCGAGATCGAAGGCACCGGCCGGGTCCACATCCACCAGACGCTCGACGAGTTGCAGCAGATAGTAGGTGGTGTGGGGCGTCGCGTAGGCGCTGATCCGTTTCAGGAGATCGGCGTTCTCACGGAAGAACACGTCGAGGCCAGCATGGCCGTGCTCAGGATCGCTGTCCCGTTTGCCTGCTGCTTCGCCGGTCGCGAAGTACATTTCGTTGCCGGCGATATCGATCAGGTGGGCGCACTCACGCGCCTCCGTGGTCTGGGCGTCATCTAGGTTAGGCGCGGCCATGTGCACCGCAAGCCGGGCGTTCGCCGCATCCACGATGGCTGACACTAGCGCCTGGGATCTCTGCCGAAGACCCGCGTCCTTGTCAGCGTCGTCGCCGATCCCGGCCACGATCGCGCCGCGCAAAGTCGTCAGAATCGTCCGCGCTTCGTCGGGGTGCTCCCACGGCGCTGCAAGCCAGCCATCAAGAACCGCCTTGGCTTCTTGCGACTGATAGGTGACCCAAAGGACGCTCAGCTTGTCAGCGATGGACTTGCGAACGCGCCGCGCTCGGTCTGATCTGGCGGGCTCGCGGTGCAGCAGCGCCAGCAGGAGGGGCACCGTCCGCGGCTGCTCCGAGTGGATCAGTCGAGAGACCAGATCGCCGAGCACATGCTCGATGACCGTCAGATTTTGCTCGTTAGCCAGCACCTGCGTGATGAGCTCCCAGAAGTGCTCACGGTCGATATCCCAGATGCGCCCGATCCGCACGGCGGCGTTCAGCCGAACCGCCGGGTGTGGGTCGGTCAGCAGGGGCTCTGCCACGGGATATATGACGGGGTAGAGGTCAGGGCGTTGATAGACGAGATCGAACGCGGCCTGGGCTGCCTCGACCCGTGCAGCTGGGCTGCCCCAGGAGGCGGACTGCTCGAACCGTTCCTCCGTGTTGTCGTCGATTTCCGGGTTTTCGGACTGGGCGGCGATTTTCCACAGTTCGAGAAACAGAGCGTCCTGATCCGGGGTAGGCGCGGGATCGCTAGCGAGCAGCTTCTGCGACACGATGGCATGACAGCCCTGGCCGATGATCGCCTCGGCGTGCCGCCGCAAACCGGCGTTGGGCGCATCCGCCGCCAGCGCTGTCTGGATGGCGACAAGACAGGCGAGCGCCTCCCCCAGGGAGGCCGAGAGCGTTTCGTCGGAACCGGACTTCAGATGCAAACGGGTCTTGGCGGCATTGATCGCGGCGACGACGGGGGCGTTTTCCGGTGCTTGGCGATCGAGGTTCTCGATCCAGTGGAAGTCGTCCGCAGCGCCGACGCTGGAGTGGACGACGAAAAGGCGCTCGTTGTCGGTGGCTACATCCTGCGCCTTGGCGTCGACGATCTCGCGGGCGTCATCGGTCGCCAAATTGTTTAGCCCAATCGCAGTGAAAACGCGCTCCAAGAAGGCGCGGCGAGCGTCGTCACGGTAGGCGAAGCGCTCGAAGTCGAAGCTGAGCGCTGCGCGCTCAAAGGTCTCACGTTCCTCTAGGGACCGGCGCCCGAAGCCAGCGGCCACCACATCGACAGCGTCCTTTCGGGTGTCGGGAAGGACGAGGAACGGCTCGGCAGCCGCGAAGGGCCAGAGCTGGTCGATGAGGCTGTCACCACGCTCGACGGCGCACAGGAACATCCGGGACCAGAAGATCGCCGATGCAGCTTCCTCGATTAGAAGGTCGGCCAGGTTGGCGGCGTCGGGCTCGGGCGCGTCCCGAAGCCGCGTCCGTAGCTTCGACACAAGGCTCTCCGCATCCCGGTCATACTGATTGTTCGGGTCGTGCGCCCAGATGTAGCTGTGATCCTCCCGCAGGCGGATCGCGCGTCCGTTGACGTCGAGCTGAACGTCGAGCGCGTCGTCGCCAATGGGATGCTCGCGGCCAACGTAGCCATCGACTGCGGCGACGACCGCTCTTACAGCAGCGCGCGGTTGGCGCTCTAGGAACTGCGGCAGGTACTCGCCGAGGGACCACCGCGCCATGCCGTAGTCCTGGCGGGCGTTGGAGGTCAGGTTGAGGATTTGGCTCTGGCCGAGCCGCGTCTGCCGATCCTCGGTCACCTCATAGTCAAAGACGACACGGTAGATGTCGGTCACGAACTCGGGATCGGCCGCGCCGACGGCGGCGATCTTGTAACAGACCGTCGGCACCTCCTCGTGGCCAAACTGGTCCAGCCGCTCGCGGGTGAAGAGCTGCGTCAGGAGCGCCCGGCATGCCGCAACGTCCGTGGCGTAGGTGTCGATCACAAAGCCGATTGCCGACCGAACGGTGAAGCCGGCCTCGTGTTGAGTCAGCCCGTGGGCCAGCAGCGCGCGCGCCGCTTCACCCAGCATCGAGGTGAGGGGGCCTTCCTTGATACGTTCGATGAGATTGTGCAGCAGGAAGCGGAGCGTCCCGGCGACCGGCCCAGGCTTCGTGGCCAGCCGGGCGGCTAGGTAGACCCAAGGTTCGAGCAGAACGTCTTCCTCGTCTTCGAGCCGTACGACCAAGGCGCCGCTGACGTGCGACAGGGTCTTTGGGGCGGTGGCGTCGCCGGAGATCGCCAGGTCGCCTAGCCAAAGGCAGTCCTCGGCAGCGACCGGAAACTCGGCGCCAAGCCGACCTGCCGTGCTGCGGATTATCGGGTCGCCGTCCTCGTCATTGATCAGGCGGCCAAGCGCGATCCAGAACCGGGCGTGGTCGGTCTCGGTCTCCCAAATCTCCCGCAGCACAAACCCCAGCGCTGGCGAGAGCATCAGTCCGAGGGCTTCGGCCTTGCTGAACCGGTAGGCTCCACTGACAATGTCGCTTGGCTCGAACGCCAAGCGCGCTGCGGCATAGTCGAAGAGCAGGTGGTGGCGGAACTGCACCCAGCGGTCGCCGTCAACGACGACGAGGACCCCCTCCTTGCATAGGGTGTCGATAGTGGCTGGATCGTTGCCAGCCGCTTGCATCGCTGGGGCGCGAAGTGCTCTTGCGTGAACCATGAGCTGCACCACGCGGCTCAGGCTGGTTCTCGCCGGCAGGCCGTGGCCGCCGACGCGATGTTCCCAATAAAGGCGCAGCAGATCGGCTTGAGATGACACCTGGACGAGGCCGCCAACCGCTCCGCCAGTGATTAGTTCGCTGAGCAGGCGCGTGTTGAAAGGCACCATGGCCAGATCGCGCAGGCGGGCGGGCGCTCGGGCGAGGCAGGCGGCCAGCGCAGGTGCCTGACGGAGGAGTTGGTCGAACTCCGCTTCTGACCAGGGCGGGACCTGTATGTGCCGGACGCCAGCAAACGTCGGGTCCGCCAGCGAACGCTCCGGCGGTGTCCCTTTGAACAGGGTGCGGAACTGCTGTCCCATGCGCAGGTCAAAGTTGCGGATCGAGGCGACAACGTTCCAACGCCCGTTCAACTCCAGCACCCGTTCGATGAGCGATCGGAAGACACCTTCCCCGCGACCGCCTCGGGTTGCGTCCAGGGCATCCACGACGAGATAGGCTGGTTCTGGGCCGTCCCACGCCTCCAGCACCTCCAACAGCGGGCGCTTCAGTCCCAGCTCAAGCGAAAGGCCTTCCAAGCTCTCGACCGAGTACCGGTCAACGGCAAGTTCTAGGACGTCGGCGCCGGAAGCGCTCAGGGCCTTCGCCAAGGCGTTCAGTACGCCGCTCTTGCCGGCTCCGGGTTCGCCGATGATGAGCAAGGGGCCGCTGCGCACAGCGGCTTCGACGGCCGGTTGGCAATCGCGTTGGACCGTGAGCGGCGCGCCGCTATTGACCTCGATTTTCTCGTAGGCACCCAGCGCTTCAGAGATGCGTCTGGAGTGTCGCTTCAGAGCTTCGATGTCGTCACGATATTCCGGTGCCGCGCCAAGAGCGATCCCGTTGCCCGCCAGGAGATTCCGCCAGATGGCTAGATCACCACCTCCGCGCTCCTTCATCAGCCGGCCGCTAAGATCGGTAAGTGCTGTGAAGGCGGTGCCGGCGTCGAAGTCTGCCCCGAACGCCTTGACCAGCGATCCCCCGGCCAAGGCTGGGCCGTGCGCTCCATCGAACACAAAGACCATCACCAGTTTGGACAGGTCCGCGAGCAGGACGTCGTCGAGGGGGTCCTTGGTGATGCTTCCCCAAGCCCGCTCGACGAGGGTAGTGAACGCCTCATAGGCCCTTTGCTGAGCTTGATTCAGGGTGCCACCACCTGGCCGCGAGACGAGGCGCAGGGCCGCCGGCAGGTCGTCTCTGACCTGGGCCGAGGCCTGCGGGCTCACCGCGAGCACGAGTCGGTCGCGTGCGGGGTCGAGGGGGCGGTTCCACTCCATCGAGCCATCGCCTTGGTTTGACACGCGCCAGTGCCGCACGAACTGGGCGACTGTCTTGCCGAGCGGCGAGCCGACGTCCTCGCTCAGGAAGACTGTCGTCTTCGCTTGGATCGCGACGAACCCGCCGCTACTCGTTTTGACTAGCAGATCATCGACCGGCGCTTCGGTCTCGAAGCGGACCCATTCCGGGGTCGCCGCGCCAAGCTGAAAGCTCTCGTCGAACCGGTCGCCTGCCAGAATCCATGACGAGATTAGCGCCCCAAGCTGTTGCTGGAAGCGAATGCCCGCGCTCGTCGCGGCCCCACCGCCGCCGATGCGGTCGGTTTGGGGGCTGTTGGGAGGCGTATCGGTCAAGGGTTGCTTTCGGTTCCAAGCTAGAGCGGACCAACGATATCGGTGATTGCTGCGTTGTCGGCAACCTTGAGTCTATCCTCCGATGCGATGCGGGAGGCCCGCCGTCTTTCGGAAGACCATCAAAATCCGCGCTGACCTCACCAGCGATAGCGCACGAAGTTGTTGAACATCGCGGTCGATTGCCCAGTCCAACCGACGCTCGAGCGCACGCCCGAGGTCATGCCTACCATAGCCGGCTACTCGGGAAGGTCGGCTCGTGGCGCAATGCTGAATGTCCGCTGTTGATGCTGTGGACGGCTCTCCAACCCACCGGCGGCGTTAGGCCTCCGGCAGAGCTGGAGGAGAGCCATGGGACAGGTATCCACGATTGGTTTGGACATCGCGAAGTCGGGGTTTCAGGTGCACGGCGTCGATGCTGAGGGCGGCGTCGTCATTCGACAGAAGCTGACGCGAGCGCGGCTGCTGAAGTTCTTCGAAAAGCTGTCCCCCTGCCTGGTCGGGATCGAAGCTTGTGGAACGGCGCATCACTGGGCCCGCGAGCTGATTGGCCTGGGCCACGAGGTGCGGCTGATGCCGCCGAGCTATGTGAAGCCGTACGTGAAGCGCCAGAAGAACGACATGGCCGACGCGGAGGCGATCTGCGAGGCGGTCACCCGGCCGACGATGCGCTTCGTGCCGGTAAAGTCGCCGGCGCAGCAGAGCGTGATGGTGCTGCACCGGACTCGGTCGATCCTGATCCGACAGCGCACGCAAATTTCCAACGCGATCAGGAGTCACATGGCGGAGTTCGGCATGGCGGCGGCGATTGGCAGGCAAGGCCTCCAGAGCCTTATCGAAGTGGTCGAAGATCCGGCCGACGAGCGCGTGCCGCTTGAGGCGAGGGGGTGCCTCGCCATGCTCGCCGCGCAGCTGCGGCTGGTGAACGAGCAGGTCCTGGAGACCGATCGGCTGATCCGGACCAACGCCCGATCGACCGAAGTCGGGCGCCGGCTGATGGAGATCCCCGGCGTGGGCCCGCTGCTGGCCAGCGCTCTGGTGGGCACGATCGCCGATCCAAGGGCCTTCAAGACCGGTCGCAATCTCGCGGCGTGGATCGGCCTCGTTCCGAAGCAGAATTCCAGCGGCGGCAAGGAGCGGCTGGGCGGGATCACCAAGCAGGGCGACCGATATCTGCGACAGATGCTGGTCGTCGGCGCCTTGGCGGTCGTGCGCTATGCCGTGAGGAACGGCACGCGCCGGCCGTGGCTGGTCCAGTTGCTTGCTCGGCGAACGCCGAAGGTTGCGGCCGTCGCTCTCGCCAACAAGACCGCGCGAATGGTCTGGGCGATCATGACTTCGGGTGAGCGCTACAGGGAGCCGCTGGCGGCATAGAGACAGGTCGAGGCTTAACGCGGAGACCGACGAACTTGGGAAGGGCGGACAGGATGTAATGCGACAGCCGGTCGAAACCGGAAGGCGGGAAAACCCACATGCGCCATAGCGCCTCGAGCGCGTGCTTTTGGTCGGGACCCACCTTCGCGGAAGGCATTATGGCCAGCGGTCATGCGTACCGCACTAACAGGTCGAACACATGGCCGCTCCGACCAGGCTCAGCAGAACATCAGATCAACCCTTGCCAACGGGGAGCCGTCCACACATGGCGCATTTGCGACCTGCGCGCTGCCTCTGGACTTCCAGCGCGACGCGAGCGGTAGTCATGGACATGACGTGCGATGATCTCGACCAAGACCCCATGCTGGATCCCGCCGACGCCTTGGAGGCCAAGCTGCGCCTCGGCGTCATGGCGTCGGCCATTTTGGATCATGCACATATTTTGAGCACCGACACGAGCCTGCTGGCGCTATCGGAAGCAGGCTCCGTGCTCAAAGGCTACGCCGACGACTTCCAGCGGTTGGCCGCGGCGATGGAAGTCTTGGAGCGTCGCTCCGTCATCCGTACTATTCAAAGCTGACCAGGTCGGGCAGGGAAGTTTGTAGCCCCTGCGCTAGCTTTTCCAGCACCGTCACCGTCGGATTACGCACGCCGCGTTCGACGCCAGACACATAGGTGCGGTGTAGGTCGGCCCTGTCAGCCAGCTCCTCCTGAGACAGGCCCTGAGCCTGTCTCAACCGCTGCACGCGGGCTCCGAGTTTGCGGCGGACGTCCATGGCCGCAGATGAGGCGGATGCAGCCGATCGAGCGACAGACGATGAGTCTCATTTCAGGTTGACTTGAACAGACCATTCGAGCGACCAGCGGCATGCGATGAGACTCATGGTCTGCAAAACGGATTAGGTGAAAGACCTCTTCCTCACGGCATGCCCTGGGACTTCTGCAGGCGGCGATAAGCCGTCAGTTCATTCAGTTGGGGGGGCATATGGAAGCCTTGGTGTCGGCCGTCGGATTTATGTCGGTCTTGGTCGTGTTGTTCGGGCTAGCGATGCTGGTGAAACCGTTCTGGTTCATCCGGAAGCGCTGGCAGGCAGGGCTGTTGATGGCGGCAGGCCTCTTTGTGGGTGGTTTCGTCAACGCCATACCGGTCAAGCGGCCGGCAGGGATTCCCGAAGCAGAATGGGCCGAACGTGTCAGGGTTTGCGCGGAAGCCGACGAATTGCGCGAATGCCCGCTGAACAACGCCGATGTAGAGAAAGCCAGATTGAAGGTAGCGGAGGCGACCCGGAAGGCTACAGCGGAGGCCGAGATCAAGACGGCCGAGAACCGGGCCAAGGAAGCCGAGAAGCTGGCACGCGCCCGTGAACGAGAATTGGAGGCGACCGCATCTGCGATGGAAGGCGGCACCGCCAAGATCAATGACACGACCCAACAGCAGCTTTGGATCTCAGCGACCGAGCGCGCCGTAAAGAGCCATATGAAGGACCCCGGTTCGGTCCGCTTCCGCAATAGCCGCTTCAACGCCTACCAGGGTCGCACGCCCGTCGTCTGCGGCGAGGTCAATGCCAAGAACGGCTTTGGGGGCCAGACCGGCTACCAGAAGTACATCGCTTCTGGCGAGACCTTCGGCCCCTACCTGGAGGAGACGACGCCGGCTGGGGAGTTCGCCAAAGCCTGGAATGAGCTCTGCGTCTAAAGGGCCTGCCCCAACCCAACAGCGGCGTCCCGGAGGACGCCGCTGTTTTCATTCATGCTGGTCGTGGTCCGTCGCGACGCGCATGACCGCGAAGCGTGCTCCGGCCGCCGCGACCGATGGCCCAGTTGAGGAATTGGCTGACGCTGTCCACCTGGTCGTCATGTTTGGCGTTGGGGAAGGTCAGCATCTCCCGCCGCAAGGCCTCCAGCCAAGGCGCGTTCCGCGGCAGTTTAGCGAACCCGGAATAGAGCCGCTCCACCGAGCTGTAGAGGCGTTCCGCCTTGGGCAGCCGGGCGTCCGCTCCAATCCGCATGCAGGACGGGGCGCGGTGGGCTGGGTCGCCTATGCCGCGCATATCCCGCCCGAGGTCTTCCAGGAGGGCGGGGCCTAGCGACGACTTCTCAACCAGGATGACATCGGCGCGCCATCGCTTCCGTTCTGACCGCACGCGGTCCAGGAGGTCGGCATAGGCCAGCCGGACGCGGATGACGTCGAGTAGCAGCCAGCTGGCGCCATCATGGCCCCAGACCGTGCCGACGGAATAGTCAGCGGACGGGTCGGTGGACGCCGCCGGATCCCAGCTGTGCACGACCTTGTGGAGGGCGTGTCGCTCAGGGGGCTCGTCGTAGAACTGGATCCGGTCCCAGCGGACATAGTCACCTTCCGTCGGGGTCGGGTTCTGCTGATACTGGGCTTCAAAGGCGCGACCACCCATCTCCGCGCGGATCCGCTCCAGCACCTCGCGGGATTCGCGGGCCGGGTTGAGTACGTCTCCGATCCGCCGTGCATGGCTGCGGCCATGGGTGAGGGAGATGATCTCATCGCGAATGGCGATGGCCGGCAGGTCCAGGTGACGAAAGCCGCCTTTGGCTGTGAGGTGGGCCGAGACGTCGTCCTCATGCAGGCGCTGCTGAATGGCGATGATGGCGCCGGTTCGCTTATCGTCCAGACGGCTGAGAAGGGTCTCGTCGACGAACCTCTGGGCCTTGGCCCGAGCCTCCGGGAAGGTGGCGTCTTGAGCCTTCATCAGGTCGTCGATGATGATCAGGTCAGCGCCCAGGCCGGTCACCGTGCCGCCGACCGCGGTGGCGTAGCGATAGCCGCCCTGGCGCGTGGCTAGGTCGGCTTCGGTGTCGCGGACGATGGAGAGGGCGGTTTCGGGAAAGACCTGTGCATACCAGGCCGAGTTGATCACCTTGCGGAAGTTGCGTGACAGGGCGGCCGAGAGGTCCTGACCGTAGCTGGCGCAGATGATCCGCGTTTCTGGGCGGCGTCCCAGGAGCCAGGCGGGGAAGGCCACTGTCGTCATCACCGACTTCAGATGCCGCGGCGGCACGGTGATTTGAAGACGGCGGTTTGAACCGTCGGCTACATCCTCCAGCGCCCGTATCATGGCGGAGAGGTACCAACCGCGCGCGAGGGGCGTGCCAGGATTGAGGGTGGGGAAGACCAGGTCCATAAAGACGCTGAAGTCCCGTCGCGCGAGGGCGTGAACCATGGCGTCGGCTGGTAGGGGAAGGGTCATGCCGTCCTCCCTTCGCTCAGGTCTGCGAGATAGCGAGCGATGATCTCGTCGTACTCGGCCGGCTGAAGCTCGCTCGCTGGCGCCGCTGCCTGTTCACGGGCCACGGCCGCCGCATCCTCCTGGGCGTATTTCATCAAGGCGGCGAAGGCCTTGGCATCCCCCTTGGCGGCTTTGTCGACCTGCTGGATGACTGAGACCCTGGCCTTGGACATCATTTGTGTCCGGCCATTCTGAGTGACAGGGATGCAGCGCTCCAGTTCTTCACGAAACAGGGTGACGAGGTTCTTGGCGCCTTTGGGCCGGCCCTTGGGGTTGCCGGACTGGCCCGGCTTGAACTGGGCCGCCTGCGGAGGCCGGCCGTAGCCGACCTCGTAGTGGCGTGGAGGCTTGGGAGGTTTGGACATGGATCATCCCCCTCAAGCGGCCGCACGCGTGCGCACACGCGCAGCAGGCAGGGTGATGACGGGCGACGCGGCCTCCGACGGGGCCGAAAGCCCTTTCCGCCTTTGAGCACGGACCTGGCGGAAGGTCTGGCCGGTAGAGGCCAGCCGAGCCTCTCGGCCGGTGAACTCCTGCCAACGGAGGACGCCGACGTCGACATACTTGGGATCAAGCTCGGTGGCGCGCCCGCGCCGTTTGCTCTGCTCAGCGGCGATCAGGGTAGTGCCGCTACCGCTGAACAGGTCCAGCACGACGTCGCCTCGCGCCGAACTGTCGAGGATGGCGTCGCGGATCAAGGCCAGCGGTTTGACGGTGGGATGCATCTCCCTCGCCTTGGCCTTCGCGGCCCCGAAGCCGTTGACCCCCTCATAGGTCCAGACGTTGGCGCGGTTTCGACCATGGACGCCCAACTCCACCCGGTTGAGGTGGGGCGCGCCTGCTTTGCGGAAGAGGAAGATAAGTTCGTGGCGTGAACGATAGAAACTGCCCATGCCGCCGGCCGTCTTGTCCCAGACGATCAGGTTGAGTAGGTCCAGCTTGGCGGCTGCGGCGGCCGCGAGCGTGTGGCTCATGTGTCGCCAGTCCATGCAGTAGTAGCAAAGGCCGCCGTCCATCAGGGTCTCGGCGATGCGTATCTGCACCTGGGTGCTGAAGCCGGTGAACTCGTCGTCGCTCATTTCGCCGGACGCCATGACGAACTCGCCATGTTTGCCGCCGCTGGTGACATGGCCGGCCACGGCGACGTTGTAGGGCGGATCGGTGACCACGACGCGGACCTTCTCGCCTTCCAACAGTACGGCAAAGCTTTGGGGATCGGTGGCGTCGGCGCACAGCAGGCGATGATCCCCGAGCAGCCAGAGGTCGCCGACCTGGCTGACCGGGGTGTCGGGCAGATCCGGCAGGCGATCGCCCTGATCGTCGCGGTGGCTGTCGCCGCCGAGAATGATGGCGTCGATCTTGGCGGGGGAGAAGCCGGTGACCTCCAGGCTGAAGCCAAGGTCGAGATTGGACAGCTCCTGCAGTTCGATCTTCAGGGTCTCGGCGTCCCAACCGGCCAACTGGCCCAGCTGATTCTCGGCGATGGCGAAAACGCGCAGGGCGTCGTCATCCAGATGGCTGACGCGGATGCAGGGGACGTCGGTCATGCCCAGCTGGCGAGCTGCTTCGACCCGGCCGTAGCCGGAGATGATCTTGTCGTCGGCGTTGATCAGGACCGGGACGAGGAAGCCGAACTGCCGAATGGCGCCGGCCAGGGCTGTGATGGCGCACTTCTTGTGGATACGCAGTTTGCGAGACAGAGGCGCCAGGCCCGCAATGGGCCGGTTCTCGATCGCCAGGGCGAGGGTAGGGGGAAGCGAGGGCGCGATGTCGGTCGCGTGGCCGTAACCCGAGGACATGATGATCTCCTGGCGCGCGCCCGCAGTCGTGCGGGCACGGGATCCTGTGATGGGATTGAGGGGGAAGCGATGGCGATGGCTAGGAACACGGCCTGCCCGGCATCTATGGTCAAGGCTTCGAGAACAGCCTGATGCTGCGCAGCTAGGCAGCGGCATTAAGTCCCGCAAGGCGACGCTTCGAATATTCCCACAAGCGGCTGGACTTGCGCTGCATTGGAAGCGGTAGTGATCCTGTTCCCGCCCGGCCTTCCGGGCTCAGGTCAGTAGGGCGCAAGCCGCGCCCGCTGACCTGAAGGAACTCCCATGTCGTCGTCCACGACCCCCGCGACCCCCGCTGCGGCCGCCCCGACCTCCAAACTCGATCGTCTGATCACCCTGCTGCAACAGACCGAGGGCGTGGGCATGCCGGCCATGATGGCGGCCACCGGCTGGCAGGCGCACTCGGTCCGCGGCGCTCTGGCCGGCGCCCTGCGCAAGAAGGGGCATGCGGTTCGAAGCGAGAAATCGGAAGCGGGCCGCATTTGGCGCATCATCCCGGCGGAGCCGCAGGCATGAGCGCCGATCTGCCTCAACTGCTGGCGGCGATCCAGGACATGGGCGTGGACGGCCTGAGGTCGGTATGGAGGGAGCGGCTCGGCGAGCCGCCCCCGATCCGCTCGCGCGACATCCTGCGCCGGGCGCTGGCGGAACAGCTTCAGATGGCGGATGCAGGCCGGGATGCAGTGCTGGATCGGCGGCTGGCCAAGGTCGCCGCCCAACATCGCACCGGATGCAAACCCAAGGTGCGAACGACGACCTTCAAGCCGGGTTCGACCCTGGTGCGGGAATGGCAGGGTGAGCGTCACCAGGTCGAGGTGGCCGCCGACGGCTACATCTGGAATGGCCAGAAGCACGGCAGCCTGTCCAAGGTTGCCCGCCTCATCACCGGCGTGCGTTGGAACGGACCTCGGTTCTTTGGTCTGCGAGAGGGAGAAGCCGCATGAAAGCGCCCGCCCGTCAGATCCGCTGCGCTATCTACACCCGCAAGAGCACCGAAGAGGGGCTGGAGCAGGACTACAACTCGCTGCACGCCCAGCGCGACGCCTGCGCCGCCTACATCCTGTCCCAGGCCGGCGAAGGCTGGGCCCTCCTGCCAGAGGTCTATGACGACGGCGGGTTCAGCGGCGGCAATATGGAGCGGCCGGCGTTGAAGCGACTGATGGCGGAGATCGAGGCCGGGCGGATCGACGTGGTCGTGGTCTATAAGGTCGACCGCCTGACGCGGGCGCTCACTGACTTCTCTCGGATCGTGGATGTCCTGGACAAGGCTGGGGCCAGCTTCGTCAGCGTGACCCAGGCCTTCAACACCACGACCTCTATGGGGCGATTGACCCTGAACGTCCTTTTGTCCTTCGCTCAGTTCGAGCGGGAGGTCACGGGCGAGCGCATCCGCGACAAGATCGCGGCAAGCAAGAAGCTCGGCATGTGGATGGGCGGCGGCGTGCCGCTTGGCTACGATCCGGACGGCCGCACGCTCGCCATCAACCCGGTCGAGGCGGAAATCGTGCGCGGCGTCTATCGCCGCTACCTGGAACTGGGCTCGGTGCACCTGCTGTGCCGTGAACTGGCCGATCAGGGTGTCCTGTCGAAGCGAACCGTCAGCAAAACCGGCGTGGTGCGAGGCGGCGTGCCCATCGAACGGGGAGCGTTGTTCCATATCCTGCGCAACCGCATCTATATCGGCGAGATCCCTCACAACGGCGCCTATTACCTCGGCCAGCATCCGGCCATTGTCGATCGCGACCTGTTCGACGCGGTCCAGGCCAAGCTCGGCGAGAAGCAGCGTCGGCCACGAGCTAAGGGGCAGCCGCGCCGCCCACATACGGGCGCGCCCCTGACGGGCTTGATCTACGATAGCGCGGGCAACCGCATGTCGCCCGTCAGCTGCTCGCGCAAGAGCGGCGCGACCTACCGCTATTATGTTTCGACCGCGATCCAGTCGGGGGTGCCGGATAAGGCGGGCGCGTGTCCGCGGGTGTCGGCGCCGATCGTGGAACAGGCCGTTGCAGGCCACCTTCAGAGTTTGGGGCTCTGCCGACCGATCGACCTTGCCCCCGATTGGCCTCGCGTCCGCGACCTGCTCGATCGCGTAGAGGTCGGCGCCGACGCCCTGACGGTGGTGCTTGATGCTGAGAGGCTCGATTTGGCGACACGCGATCTCCAGGGGCGTGAGCGCCTGATTCTGGAGCAGCTTGAGCGGAGAGAGGATGGGGTCGTGATCCGGATCCCGATCCGCATTCAGAGACGGGGCGGCTGCAAGATCGCCGTCGGCCCTCAGGGGCAGTCCCCCTTGCACAAGGCGGCGGTGGATCCCGCCCTGAGCTCGGCGCTGATCCGCGCGGAATCCTGGAAGCGCAAGCTGCTGTCCGGCGAGGCCGACAGCCTTGGGAGCATCGCGAAAGCCGAGGGGGTAAAGGCCGCTTACGCCGCGCGCCTGATCCGAACCGCCTTCCTGGCGCCTGATCTGAAGCAGGCCATCCTTGATGGCGACCAGCCTGAAGGCCTGACCTTGCAGAAGGTGATGACCCTGGACGTTCCGCTCGATTGGGATACGCAGCGGCGGCTCTATCGCGACTGATGCGTTTAACGCCCTCGATCCCCTGTTTAGGGCGAGGGCGTTCCCTGTTTCGCGGATTATTTTCCCTGTTACGTCGTTTTATATTCCCTGTTCCTGTTGCGGGAATTTGAGACGTTAGACCTACGCAAATGCCCGCCGTGCCTGGGTTTGCGCGGCGGTTCTTTCGTTGCGTCGACCACGAGAGCTGACGCGATTCCCTGTATTTCCCTGTAAACAGGCAACGCGCCTCTGTCCGGGGAAACCCAACCGACCATCGGCAAGCGGAGACGGGGCGCGATAATGGCCGTTGAACAGGCCCGTTCAGTCGCGCCGGAGACGCCAAGATCGTCTCTGCTTCCGTGCAGGCTACGGTAATGTCGGGATAATTTTCAGAGAAACAGTGAACCGTCAGTCAGCGACTGACGGCGTGGCGGACAGAGAGGGATTCGAACCCTCGGTAGGCTTTCACCTACACACGCTTTCCAAGCGTGCGCGATCGACCACTCCGCCACCTGTCCGTTTCCACGACGTCGCCGTGTAGCCGCCGGACGGTCGATCCAGCGGAGCGAGGCTGATAGAACAGCATGACCCCCTCGGCAAGCGCTGTCTGAGGCCCCATATGGGGGGAAGTCGATTTTGCCGCTGATTTCCGCGAGATTTTTCCGATGCTGTTCCAAAAGACCGCCGAACTGCCGACCCGTGAGACGGCCCTGCCGGGGCGCGAGACGCCGCTGGCGACCGATGCGACTCACTTCGTGCTGGGTCATGCGCTGAAGGGGCCTCATCCCGAGGGGGTCGAGACGGCGATCTTCGCCATGGGCTGTTTCTGGGGCGTGGAGCGGGTCTTCTGGCAACTGCCGGGCGTCTGGGTCACCTCGGCGGGCTATGCGGGCGGGATCACGCCGAACCCGACCTATGAGGAGGTCTGCTCGGGGCGGACGGGGCATACCGAGGTGGTGCAGGTGGTGTTCGACCCGCAGGTCGTCTCCTACAGTGATCTGCTGAAGGCCTTCTGGGAGAACCACGACCCGACCCAGGGGATGCGCCAGGGCAATGACCAGGGCACGCAGTATCGTTCGGCCATCTATACGCTGAATGAGGCGCAGCAGGCGGAAGCCGAGGCGTCGCGCGACGCCTATCAGGCGGCGCTGTCGGCGGCGGGGCGGGGGACGATCACGACCGAGATCGAACCGGCCGGCCCCTATTACTTCGCCGAGGACTATCACCAGGGCTATCTGGCCAAGAACCCGGCCGG